>OFFG01001704.1_pt1 | contig 12434 bp, 8 predicted proteins | sample 1521331 | NCBI WGS metagenome assembly OFFG01 (sample SAMEA3504129, study PRJEB24116) | mouse gut metagenome | biome: mouse gut; feature: mouse-associated habitat; material: faeces | place: Denmark | collected 2011 | reverse complement strand
TCCGGGAGCCTGCTCCCATATCCCCTTCAGAAAGGAGCAAAATACGATGCGCAAAATAATTTCCTGGAACGATGGCTGGCGGTTCTCTAAAACCTCCGTTGTTCCAGTGGAGACGCCGCAAGGGTGGGAGGCCGTCACCCTGCCCCACACCTGGAACGCTGTGGACGGCCAGGATGGCGGCAACGACTACTGGCGGGGGACGGCTATGTACTGCAAGAGCTTTGCCCGTCCGGAGCTGGAGCAGGATGGCCGGGCGGTCTTAGAGTTTTTGGGTGCTGCCATGACCGCCGATGTGTACGTCAACGGCAGGCATTTGGCCCACCACGAGGGCGGATATTCCACCTTCCGAGTGGACATCACCGAGGCGCTCCAGGAGGAGAACCTTCTGTGTGTCACGGTGGACAACAGCGAGAACGACCGGGTCTATCCCCAGAAGGCGGATTTTACCTTTTACGGCGGAATCTACCGGGACGTGAACCTGATCCTTGTGCCCGCCGTCCATTTTGAGCTGTGCAAGGACGGGGGGGCTGGGATCAAGGTCACGCCCCAGGTGGATCTGGAGCAGAGCGCCGCCCGCGTCACCGTGGAGACCTGGCAGAACGGGGGCACCGTGGCCATCACCGTGAACGGCGAGACGAAGGTGGTCCCGTCGGCGGACGGCCATGCCCAGGCGGAGTTCACCATTGAGAACGTCCACCTGTGGGACGGCCTGGATGACCCCTATCTCTACACCGCTCAGGCGAGGCTTAGCAGCGGGGATGAGCTCTCCGTCCGCTTCGGCTGCCGCAGCTTTGCCGTTGACCCGGAAAAAGGTTTCCTGCTCAATGGCCGGGAGTACCCCCTCCGGGGCGTTTCCCGCCACCAGGACCGGGAGGGGCTGGGCAATGCCCTCACGATCAAAGAGCACCGGGAGGATATGGACATCGTCCGGGAGCTGGGGGCCACCACCCTCCGGCTGGCCCACTACCAGCACGCCCAGGAGTTTTACGACCTGTGCGACGAGTACGGCCTCATCGTCTGGGCGGAGATTCCCTACATCACCCTGCATATGCCCAACGGGCGGCAGAACACCCTGGATCAGATGCGGGAGCTGGTGGCCCAGTGCTATAACCATCCCTCCATCGTCTGCTGGGGGCTGAGCAACGAGATCACCGCCAGCGGCCAGGTGACGGAGGACCTGATGGACAACCACCGTCAGCTCAATGAGCTGTGCCACACCATGGACCCCACCCGGCCCACCACCATGGCCCACGCCTTCATGCTGGAGATGGAAAGCCCCATCATCCCCATCGCCGACCTGGGCAGCTATAACCTGTACTTCGGCTGGTATCTGGGGGACCTGGAGCAGAACGACAGCTTCTTCGACGAGTACCATGAGAAGTTTCCGGACCGGCCCATCGGCTTTTCCGAGTACGGCGCGGACGCCAACCCCCAATATCAGTCCGCCGCTCCGGAGCGCGGGGACTACACAGAGAGCTATCAGGCCCTCTACCATGAGCACATGCTGAAGATGATCGAGGAGCGGCCCTGGCTGTGGGCGACCCATGTGTGGAACCTGTTCGATTTCGCCGCCGATGGTCGTGACGAGGGCGGCAAGCACGGGGAGAACCAGAAGGGGCTGGTCACCTTTGACCGGAAGCTCAAGAAGGACGCCTTCTACCTCTACAAGGCCGCGTGGAACAAGACGGAGCCCTTCGTCCACCTCTGCGGCAGCCGGTATGTGGACCGGACGGAGCCGCTGACGGAGATCAAGGTCTACTCCAACCAGAGCGAGGTCAGTCTTTATGTGGACGGCCGCCTGCTGGCCAGTCAGGAGGGGAGGACCGTATTCCGCTTCCGCGTGCCCATCACTGGCGAACACTCTATCGAGGCCCGTTCAGGAGATGTATGCAGTATCATGCTGGTACGAAAGGCAGAGGAATCCAATCCGGAGTACATCTTCAACAAGGAGGCCAGTGCCGTCACCAACTGGTTTGACCAGGAGATCGATCCCGGCTGTTACTCCATCTCCGATACTCTGGCAGAACTGCGCTCCAACCCGGAGGCAGGGGCAATCATTGACCGGATGATGGCCCAGGCGTCCGCCAGCCGGGGCGATGTGGCGGAGAGCGTGAAGGACAATCCCGCCCTCCAGCGGATGATGGGGCGCATGACCCTGGTAAGCCTGCTTAAGCAGGCAGGGAATATTGATGAAGAAAGCATCAAACAACTCAACCGCGTTCTCCAAGGTATCAAAAAGGCAAATTGAGGAGGAGTACATTATGGAGAAATGGATCTGCAATCCGCTGGATCTGGAATACCGCTATCAATACCGCACCAGTCTTATGGGCGGATACTCCCTGGCGCGGGAGGCGGCGGATCCCACGCTGCTGCTGTTTCGGGACACTTACTATCTGTTTGCCTCCATGTCCGGTGGATTCTGGTACTCCGACGATCTGGCGGACTGGAAGTTCAAGGAGACCCCGGAACTGCCCATCTATGACTACGCTCCGGATGTGCGCTCCATCGGCGGGCGGGTGGTGTTCAGCGCCTCCCGGCGGGGAGAACCTTGTACTTTCTACGCCAGCACGAACCCGCTGACGGAACCCTTCCAGCCCCTAACCACCCCCTTTGATTTCTGGGACCCGGATATGTTCGAGGATGATGATGGACGGGTGTATTTTTACTGGGGCTGCACTAACAAGGAACCTATATGGGGCATTGAGATTGACCCCAAGACCATGCTGCCCATCGGGGAGCGGCAGGCCATGTTCGGCGAGGATGAGGCACATCATGGCTGGGAACGGAAGGGGGAGAACAATAATCTCTCCGAGCCGGTCACAGAGATGGAGCGGCTCATCCGGCAATATGTCGGAACAAAACCCTTTATTGAAGGCGCATTTATGACGAAGTATAGGGGGAAGTATTATCTGCAATATGCCGCTCCCGGTACGGAGTGCAACGTATACGCCGACGGCGTGTATGTCTCCGGCAAACCCCTGGGTCCCTTTACCTACCAGATCCACAATCCTTTTTCCTCCAAGCCCGGCGGATTCATCACCTCGGCGGGACATGGGAGTACTATCCAGGATAAGTACGGCAACTGGTGGCACGCCTCCACCATGCGGGTCAGCGTCAACGAGAGCTTCGAGCGGCGGATAGGGCTGTTTCCCTGCGATTTTGACGAGGACGGGATGCTGCACTGCAATCAGCACTTCGCGGATTATCCCTTTATTCTCCCGGAGGGCGTTCGGACGGATATGGACGCTGCCGCTCCCAGGCTGCACTTGTTGTCCTGCCGGTGCAAGACGAAAGCGTCCAGCGCTCAGGAGGGCTTTGGCCCCGAGCTGGGGACGGATGAGAATATCCGTACCTGGTGGGCGGCGAAGGAGGAGGATGCCGCACCTTGGTATCAGGTGGATCTGGGCGCGGTGCGGCAAGTCACGGCGGTTCAGATCAATCTGGCAGATCACAAAATGCCTGCTCAGGATGTCCCGGCGGAGCAGATGGTCCCCAACCAGACCGGTGCGCGCCATATTTTTGTGCAGGCACAGAAAACAGGATATCTGCTGGAGGGTTCGCTGGACGGTGAGAAATGGTTCGCACTGCTGGACACCCGAAATGAGGGCAGCGACCGGGCTCACCGTTTCTGGATGCCGGAGAAGGCGCTGGAGGTGCGCTATCTGCGGCTGCGAGATTTTGCGATCCCCTTTGAAGGCGTACCGGCGGTCAGCGGACTGCGGGCCTTTGGCCCCGCCCAGGGGGATGCGCCGGGGCAGGCGGACGGCGTGACGGCGGTTCGCAGCGGAGACGGCTTGAACATTCTGCTGACATGGAACGCCGTGCCGGGAGCAGATGGGTACAACATCCGATACGGCATTGCGCCAGAAAAGCTGTATAACAGCTGGCAGGTCATCGGCAGCACAGAACTGGATCTAAGCATGGTCAATGCCGGGCAAACCTATTACATCGCCGTGGACAGCTATGGACCGGGCGGTGTGACGGTGGGCAAAGTTTTTGAAATAGAGGGGTAAAACGTTATGAGCCGAACTGAAAAAGGTTCAAAAAAAGGAAAAATTCTAAAAATCGCTGTCCCGACGGTTGCCGTCCTTTTGGCAGTTCAGTGGACATTTATCGGTTGGCGGTACAACTTCGGCCCCATGAAAGCATTAGGAGAGAAACGATTGGCAGCTATGTCCGGCAATGCCGCCGAATATGATTTTACTCAGCTTCAGAGAATGGACAGAAGTCCCTTAGACAACAAAACAGTCCTTTTCCTGGGTTCCTCTGTTACAAATGGTGCATCTTCGCTTCACAACTCTCTGCCGGAATATTTTTCTTTCAGAATGGGCTGTCAAAGCATCAAAGAGGCGGTAGATGGAACCACATTGGTGGACAACGGCGCCAAATCATATATCCAGCGGATGCTGAACAACGTGTCTGCATCGGAGCAAATTGATTTGTTGGTTTGTCAGCTTTCCACAAATGACGCTTCCAAAGAAATGCCTTTGGGAGAATTAAGCGATGGAAAATCATTGACAGACTTCGATACAGGAACGATTACCGGCGCTATTGAATACATTATTTGCTACGCACAAGAGACCTGGGGCTGTCCGACAGTATTTTATACCAATGCCCGTTTTGACAGCGAGGCTTATGCCGCTATGGTGGCAAGGCTATTAGAAATTCAAGAAAAATGGGGCATTGGCGTATTGGATATCTGGACAGATGATGTGTTCAATGACATTCCTGAAGATAAGCGGGCGCTATATATGTATGACAAGATCCATCCTACCAAAGCCGGATATCGGGATTGGTGGGGACCAGAGTTAGAACGGCAGCTTATGGAATTCTTGATGAACGTGGAGGGGTGACGATGGCGGTCAAAGCGGTCCAGCAATTCATGCTGGGAACGGTGATGAACAATGAAGCCCAAGCGCGGGACACGATGCAGAAAATGAAAGCCGCCGGATACGATGGCATCGAACTGTGCGGGTTTATGATCCATCCTGCGGGACTTATGGTGCGGCTGATGACTAAGGCCGCCGGTATGCCGGTGGGTAAGGGCGGCAAGCTGGACTGGAAGGGCCTGGTGAAGGACTCCGGCTTACAGGTGGTCAGCCTTCATACGGATCTGGGCAGCGTGGAACGGGACCCCGCCGCCGTCGCTGCAGAAGCCAAGGATTTCGGAACAAAATACGCGGTCATCACGGGCATGTACCGCTTCGCCTACGGCGAGGAGAAGACAGTACGGGATCTGGCGGAGCGGCTGAACAAGGCGGGGGAAGCTGTGCGGAAGGAGGGCGTTTCCCTCCTCTACCACAACCATAACTGCGAATTGCAGCGGGTAAGTTCGACCCGGCGGGGATACGACATCCTGCTGGAGGAGACAGACCCGGCGGCGGTGAACTTTGAATTTGACAGCTACTGGTTTGCCGAAGGCGGCGCTGATCCGCTGGAATGGATGGAGCGATTGGGAAGCCGGATGAAACTGTGGCACATCAATGACCGGGGCGCACGGCTCGCCGGCCCCACCATGACGCCCATCCTGAAAACCGACAGCGCGGAGCTGGGGACGGGGAATATGCCTCTGGAGGCTCTGGCAGAACAGGCGAAGAGGGCCAATGTGGAGGCCGTGGTGCTGGAGAGCCACCGGAATTGGGTGGAGAAATCGCCGGTGAAGAGCTTCCAGGTCAGCGCAGAATTTCTGAACGGGCATTTTTGAGGAGGAGAAATATGTCTGATTTGAGGTCACATTTTATCACGGTTGAACGTCCTTTCAAGGAAGGAACAGTAGAAGTTTTTGAGCAGCGCATCCCTGCCGCCGGGGTGGAACGGGCAGTTTTGAGCATCACGGCGTTGGGAGTGTACGAGGCAGAGCTGAACGGGAAGAAAATCGGCGATTTGCTGTTCACGCCGGGATACACCTATTATCCGAAGGATCTGCACTATCAGGTCTATGATGTGACGGCGCTTCTGGCGGAGGAAAATTTGCTGCGGGTCTACCTGGGCCAGGGATGGTACTGCGGACGTTTCACCTGCGACAACAAGGTCCAGATCTATGGTGAGCGTCCGGCGGTATCCTGGGTGCTGCGGATGGAAATGGCGGATGGGAGTGTGTGCCTGTCCTGCTCTGACGATGAGAGCGTAAAAGCGGTACGCAGTCCTTATGAATATGCCGGATTCTATGACGGAGAGATCTGCCATGCGGACGGCGGGCCGGACAGCGTGATCCAGCCGATCCCCTATACGGGGCCAGTGCCGGAGGTACTGGAGGAAAGCGCTGCCGGGGTAAAGATCCAGGAAGAGATCCCTGTTCAGACTGTCACAAAGGCGGGAGACGCGACCATCCTTGACTTCGGTCAGAATTTTGCGGGGATCATTGAGATCGACCCAACAAAAATGACCGACAGTACGCTGAAGCTCCGCCACGGTGAGATATTGAACCCGGATGGGACGCTCTATACCACCAATCTGCGGAAAGCCAAAGCGGAAACGGTCTATCATAAGGGCATATCCACGGATAAGTACCGCCCCCGGTTCACCTATATGGGCTTCCGATATGTGGAGCTCACCGGCACAGACTACGAACCGGGCCTGTTGACCGCTTACGCTGTTTATAACGAGATGGAGCGGACCGGCAGCTTCTCCTGCGACAATGCGCTGGTGGATCAGTTATACCGGAATCAGGTCTGGGGGCAGAAATCGAACTATGTGGAAGTCCCCGCCGACTGTCCCCAGCGGGACGAGCGCATGGGCTACACCGGCGACGGGCATGTCTTCGCCCTGACGGGGGCGTACAACTTTGACACGGAAGCGTTCTGGGCCAAATTCCTCAAGGATATCCGGTACAGTCAGATGGATAACTCCGAGGGCTATGTAGCCCCCACCATCCCCGCCCAGGGGCCGGCCGGGATCGGCTTTCTGACGATGCTGGGCTGGGGGAACTGCGTGACCATCGTGCCGGAGATGCTGTACTGGCAATATGGGACAGACAGATATCTCCGGGAGCAGTACGAGAGCATGAAGACCTTCGTGGAGTGCGAGATCCGGAAGATGGGGGACGCCGGTCTATGGCTGGCCCCCAATCTGGGGGACTGGCTGACCATGGGGAAAGATGTGGCCTTCATGGCCATGCACAACGGGCCGGTATCCAACGCGTTCATTGTGAACGATCTTCGGATCCTGGCCTGGACTGCGGAGCGGTTCGGAAAAACAGGGGACGCAGAACGATATGCAGCCCAGCTAGAGAAAACCCGTAAAGCCTATCTGTCCGCTTTTGTCAAGGACGACGGCACGATGACGGACGACTACCAGGGCGCATACATCATGGCGCTGCGGTTTGTCATTCCAAGAGGAGAACTTTGGGATAAGGTTTTTGCTAAGCTGGTGGATAAAATTCACGCCGAGGGGATGCAGACCGGCTTCTTTGCCACTGAGCATCTCCTGCCGCTGCTGGCGGACAACGGGGAGGCGAAGCTGGCCTTCGACCTTCTGCTCCAGGAGGAGTGCCCAGGCTGGATGTATCAGGTCAAGCGGGGGGCGACCACCGTATGGGAGCGCTGGGACGCGCTGCGGCCCGACGGCACGGTGAATGAGAGCAAAATGTCCGATGACAACATGGTGTCCTTCAATCACTACGCTTTCGGCAGCGTAGGGGAGTTTTATTATCGGTATATTCTGGGGATTCAGCCTCTGGAACCTGGATTTTCCAAGGTGCGGATCAGGCCCTTTATGGACGAGCGGCTGGGAAGCGTCAAGGGCAGCTACCGCTCCCGTGCCGGGGAAATCGCGGTTTCCTGGCAGATGCAGGACGGGATCGCGATGCTGGAAGTGGTCACACCGATGCCTGCTGAGATCGTGCTGCCTGACGGGGAAGTGAAGCAAGTCCTGGCAGGAACATATCAATATCAACAGGCATTGTAAGGGGGATGCACAGATGCGGGCATTTCTTTCGGAGAATTTTCTCTTGACTACTGTCGCTGCGCAGACGTTGTACTGCGATCATGCCTCAAAGCAGCCCATCATCGACTACCACTGCCACATCGACCCGCGGGAGATCTACGAGGACCGGCAATTTGATGATCTCTCCCAGCTGTGGCTGGGAGGAGATCACTACAAATGGCGGCTTCTGCGGGCCAACGGGGTGGAGGAGAAGTACGTCACCGGGGACGGAGACGGCTGGGAGAAGTTCCGGCGATTCGCGGCGGTGCTGCCGAAGGCCATCGGCAACCCCATGGTCCACTGGTGCCACCTAGAGCTGAAAAACTACTTCGGCTGGGAGGGCTTCCTGTCGGAGGACACCGCCCGTGAGGTCTGGGAGCTCTGCAATGAGAAGCTGCAAAATGGCCCGGATCTCACCGCCCGTGGCTTCATTCGCCGCAGCAATGTGGAGATGATCGGCACCACGGACGATCCCTGCGACAGTCTGGAGTGGCACAAAAAACTGGCGGCAGATGAGAACTTCCCGGTAAAGGTCTGCCCCACCTTCCGCCCGGATAAAGCATTGCAGCTCCACAAACCAGGCTTTGCGGCGTACATTCAAAAGCTGTTGGAGACTGTGGGCTATCCGCTCAGAAACATTGAGGACGTGAAGCGCGCCCTGTCGGATCGCATTGCCTATTTTGCCGCCCACGGCTGCCGTGCGGCGGATCACGGGCTGGATCACGTCAGCTTCCGGCGTCTCCCGGAGTCCACGCTGAACGCAGCGTTCCAGAAGGTTCTCTCCGGCGAAGCTCCCACCGTGGAAGAAACCGAAGCGTGGCAGACCGAGCTGCTGCTCCACTGCGCGGTCGAGTACGCCCGGCGGGGACTGGTGATGCAGCTCCACTACTCCTGTCTCCGCAACCCCAACTCCCGGGCCTTCGCGGAGCTGGGACCGGATACCGGCTTTGACTGCATCGCCCTCTCGGACAGCGGCGGAGCGCTGGCGAAGCTGCTGGACGAGCTGGAGAAAACGGACACCCTGCCCCGCACCATCCTCTACAGCCTCAACCCCGGAGACAACACGTTCCTGGACACGCTCATCGGCTCCTTCCAAGGCCCCGGCATCCCCGGAAAACTCCAGCACGGCAGCGCCTGGTGGTTCAACGACAACAAAACCGGTATGACAGAACAGCTCACAAGCCTTGCTGATCAGAGTCTGCTGGGGAACTTCATCGGGATGCTCACTGATTCCCGCAGCTTCCTCAGCTACGCCCGGCACGAATATTTCCGGCGGATTCTCTGCAATCTGCTGGGCAGTTGGGCCGAGAGCGGAGAGTATCCTAATGATCCGGCCCTGTTGGGCGGTCTGGTGGAGGATATATGCTATAAAAACGCGAAACGGTACTTCAATTTATAAAAGAGGGTAACAAAATGGATTTGAAACTGCGCGCAAACTGCCGCTACGCTATCGCCTGCCCCACCAGCATGGGCGTGCGGATCACCCCCGAGGACCGCATGGCGGTCCATAACAGCACCCGCTTTCTCATGACCTCCACCAGCGCGGAGACCAACGTGCTGAACGTGGCCTCCTCCCTGGGCCGCGAGTGCCTGGCCCTGACCAAATTTGTCAAGGACAGTCCGGTGGCGGCGTTCATCAAGGCCCAGCTCCGTGCCCGAAACATCCGCTATGAGGGCGTCGAGGTGGAGCAGGGCGGCCCTTGGGGCTACCGCCACCAGTTCAACGTGGCCGACAGCGGTTTCGGCCTCCGGGCTCCCCGTGTCTGGAACGACCGGGCCGGAGAGGTGGGCCGGACGCTGAACGCTTCCGAGTTCGACATCCCTCGGATTTTCGGTCAGGAGGGCGTAGCCATCCTCCACATCTCCGGCCTCATCGCCGCCATGAGCGAGGAGACCACCGCCTGCTGTCTGGCCCTTGCCAAGGCTGCCAAGGAATACGGCACCCTGGTCAGCTTCGACCTCAACTACCGCGCCTCCTTCTGGAAGGGCCGGGAGGCGGAGCTGCGTCAGGCGTTCCACCAGATCGCGTCCGCCGCCGACATCCTGGTAGGCAACGAGGAGGACTTCCAGCTCTGCCTGGGCTTCACCGGCCCGGAGGCAGGCGGAAAGGATCTCGCTGCCAAGATCGACAGCTTCAAGGGAATGGTCAGCGAGGTCAAAGCCAAGTACGGCAACGCGAAAATTTTTGCCACCACCCTCCGGCAGGTGATCTCCGCCAACGAGCACCTCTGGGGTGCTTTGATGCTGGCGGACGGCGAGTGGATCGTGGAGGAGCCCCGGCCCATCCCAGTGCTGGATCGCATCGGCGGCGGGGACGGCTTCACCGGCGGCGTGCTGTACGGTGTCCTGAACGGCTGGGAACCGGAGAAATGCCTGCAATTCGGCTGGGCCAGCGGTGTGCTGGCGGTAAGCAGTCTCAATGACTACGCCGAGCCCGCGGACGAGAAGCAAATCTGGGACATTTACGCGGGCAACGCCCGGGTGCAGAGATAAAAGGGGGAAAACGCAATGAAAAAAGCAGACATCGGCCTTGTGGGCCTTGCCGTCATGGGTGAGAATCTGGTGATGAACATGGAGTCCAGGGGCTTCACCGTGGCCGTGTTCAACCGCACCACCGAGAAGGTCACAAAATTCGTGGAGGGCCGCGCCAAGGGGAAGAACATCATTGGCACATACTCCCTGCAAGAGCTGGCGGACAGCCTGGAGAAGCCCCGGAAGATCATGATGATGGTCAAGGCCGGGCAGGCGGTGGACAGCCTCATTGACCAGCTCCTCCCTATCCTGGACCCCGGCGATATTCTCATTGACGGCGGCAACAGCCATTTTCCCGACACCATCTGCCGTACCGAGTACGTGGAGAGCAAGGGTCTTCTGTACGTGGGCTGCGGCGTGTCCGGCGGCGAGGAGGGCGCGCTGAACGGCCCCTCCATGATGCCCGGCGGCTCCCCGGCGGCGTGGGAATCCGTGAAGCCCATCTTTCAGGCGATCTGCGCCAAGGTGGAGGACGGCTCCCCCTGTTGCGATTGGGTGGGCGAGAACGGCGCGGGCCATTTCGTGAAGATGGTTCACAACGGCATCGAGTACGGCGATATGCAGCTGATCTGCGAAGCCTACCAGCTCATGCGGGACGGTCTGGGCCTGACCAGCGCGGAAATGCACGACATCTTCGCGGACTGGAACAACACCGAACTGGACAGCTACCTCATCGAGATCACCCGCGACATCCTGGGCTACCAGGACGAGCAGGGTGAGACGGTAGTGGAGCACATTCTGGACACCGCCGGGCAGAAGGGCACCGGCAAGTGGACGGGCATCGCCGCCCTGGACGAGGGCGTACCCTTGACCCTCATCGGAGAGGCCGTCTTCGCCCGCTGCCTCTCCGCCATGAAGGAGGAGCGCGTCACCGCCGCCAAAGCGTTCCCCCGCAGCGTCCCCGCCTTCACCGGCGACAAAAAAGCGTTTATCGAGAGCATCCGCAAGGCCCTCTACGCCTCCAAGATCATCTCCTATGCCCAGGGCTACACCCTCATGCGTACCGCCGCCAAAACCTACGGCTGGAATCTGAACTACGGCGGCATCGCCCTGATGTGGCGGGGCGGCTGCATCATCCGCAGCGTCTTCCTGGGTAAGATCAAGGAAGCCTACGACAAGAACCCCGAGCTGGAGAACCTCCTGCTGGACGACTATTTTGCCGGAACCATCAAGGCCCTGATCCCCGCCTGGCGTGAGGTGGTGGCCTACGCTGTCAGCGTGGGCATCCCCATGCCCGCCTTCACCTCCGCCCTGAGCTACTTCGACGGCTACACCAGCGCCAGCCTCCCCGCCAACCTGCTCCAGGCCCAGCGGGACTACTTCGGCGCTCACACCTACGAGCGCACGGACGCACCCCGGGGCCAATTCTTCCACACCAACTGGACAGGCCACGGCGGCAACACCACCGCAAACACCTATCAGGCGTAAGGGGGTAAAAATTATGGATCTGCCTCTGAAAACGGACTTATCCGGCAAGGTCGCCGTGGTCACCGGCGCGGGCGGGGTGCTGTGCAGCGTGTTCGCCAAGGCCCTCGCGGCTGCCGGGGCAAAGGTGGCTCTGCTGAACCGCACCCTAGCCAACGCCGAAGTGGTGGCGGAGGAAATCCGCGCTGACGGCGGCACGGCGAAGGCCTATCAGTGCAACGTTCTGTCCAGGGAAGACCTGGAGCGCTGCCGGGAGGAAGTCAGCCGGGACTTCGGCCCCTGCGACATCCTCATCAACGGCGCAGGCGGCAACAACGCCCGCGCCACCACCGACAAGGAATACTACGAGCCCGGCGACCTGGACGCGGAAACGAAATCCTTCTTCGACCTGGACCGGGAGGGTGTGGAAGCGGTATTCAACCTCAACTTCACCGGTGTACTGCTGACCACCCAAGTTTTTGCCCGCGATATGGTAGACCGCTCCGGCTGCAACATTCTCAACATCAGCTCCATGAACGCCTACACGCCCCTGACCAAGATCCCCGCCTATTCCG
>OFFG01001703.1_pt1 | contig 12441 bp, 8 predicted proteins | sample 1521331 | NCBI WGS metagenome assembly OFFG01 (sample SAMEA3504129, study PRJEB24116) | mouse gut metagenome | biome: mouse gut; feature: mouse-associated habitat; material: faeces | place: Denmark | collected 2011 | reverse complement strand
TCACAGCCCTTTACTCCCGCCTATCCGTGGGGGACGAGGACAGGGACGGCGGCGAGAGCAACAGCATAGTCAATCAAAAGGCATTCCTTGAACGGTATGCCCGGCAGCAGAAGCTGACGAATATCCGGCACTACATCGACGATGACGAAAGCGGCCGGTTCTTTGACCGCTCCGCCTATGTGCGGATGATGGAGGATGTGGAGAGCGGCAAAATCGGCGTCTGCATCATGAAAGACATGACCCGCTGGGGGCGCGATTATCTCCAGGTGGGGAACGCCATGGAGGTATTCAGACGGAACAATGTGCGCTTTATCGCCGTCAACAACGGTATCGACAGCGAGAAGCCCGAAACGCTGGAATTTGCGCCGTTCATCAACATCATGTCGGAATGGTACGCCCGCGACATCAGCAAGAAAGTGAAAACGGGTATCCGCACAAAGGGGACAAGCGGAAAGCCCATCGCCACCGAAGCCCCCTACGGCTATATGAAAGACCCCGGCAACAAGGATTTTTGGATAATTGACGAAGAAGCCGCCAAAGTTGTCCGCCTGATTTTCCGCCTGTTCCTGGACGGGAAAAACCGAAACCAAATCGCCGTTTATCTGAAAAATGAGCAAATCCCAACGCCCACATTCTACATGAAAGAGCGCGGGCGGGGAACATCCCAGAACAAGCCGCTGAACGAGGAAAACCGCTGCAACTGGAACAAGGCCACGCTGACCCGCATCCTCACACGGCAGGAGTATTGCGGCGATATTGTCAATTTCAAGACCGCCAAGCATTACCGGGATAAGCGAAACCACTATGTTGACAAAAGCCAGTGGCACATCACAGAGAATGTCCATGAGCCGATCATCAGCCGCGAGGACTTTGAGAATGTCCAGCGCATCCTTGCGGACGCTCCGGTCAGACGGCCTAACAGTGACGGATATGTCCACCCCTTGTCGGGCTTGATGTACTGCAAAGACTGCGGTTCAAAAATGCACATCCGCACCATCCGGGGGAGCGGCGGCAACCGCTATGTGACCTATTGCAGCGAGTACGCCAAGGGCAAGGCCAAGCACCCTAAATGCCATTCTCCCCACCGCATTGACGTGGATATTGTCATGGAGAATATCGCAGAGGTTTTGCGGAAGATAGCGCAGTTTTCCCTCTCCAACAAGGCGGAGTTTGAAGCGATGGTAAAGAGCCGCCTTGCCAAAGGCCAGACGGACGAAATGAAGAAACTGCAAAAGCGTCTGCCCCAAATCACCCGCCGTCTGGAACAGGTTGAGCAGGTGCTGAACAAGCTGTATGAGGACAACGCCCTGGGAGCCATCGAGCCGGACAGATACGAGCAGTTATCGCAGAAGTATTCGGAGGAATATTTCCAACTGAAAAAGGAGCAGGAGGAAATCACGGCGCGTCTGTCAGAGCAGGAGAACCAGACCCAGCGGGCAAAGAAGTTTATCCGGCTGGTGGAAAGCTACTGCAATTTTGAGGAAGTCACCCCCACTGCCATCAACGAGTTTATCAGCAAAATCGTAGTGCATGAGCGTGATGTAAAAGGGGCGAGATACGCCGTCCAGCGCATCGAGGTGTATTTCAACTACATCGGAAAGTTTGAAAACGAACTGACCGAGGAGATAGCCCCCAGCGAGCAGGAATGCCAGCGCATGAGGGAGGAAATCGACAAAGCCAAGCATGAAAAAGAACTCGCCTACCACCGGGCGTATAACAAAGCCTACCGCGCCAAAAATCTTGAAAAGTGCCGGGAGTATGACCGCATGAAAGCGCGGCAGTACCGGGCGAGGAAGAAGCAGAAGGCCGCCATTTCCGCCACCTAAAAACCAAATACCGCCACAGCGAAAAGAGGTTTTCCGAGTATGGGAAATCTCTTTTTTTGCGCTTGAATTGTCAAGTGAAGTGCAACAGGAGGGAGAAGTGGATTTCAAAGGGAGTTCATTGGTGTTCTCGTTCGTGCCCCGCTGCCAGGGGTTATGAGGCAGAGCAAAATAGAAGGGCACGCCATGGAGCCTTTCGGTAATCTGCGCATGACGCTGAAATTCTTTACCCCTATCGGGTGTGATTGTATGGAGTGGATGCCCTTGGAGCGCAGCCACCATCTCCTCTGCCAGCTCCTCACTTCCTTTCCGCTCCATCTTTCGGCAAAGCAGGAATCTGCTCTTGCGGTCCACCAAGGTAAGCAGACAGGCCCCGCCCAATTTGCCAAGAACGGTATCCGCTTCCCAATCACCAAGCCGCGCACATGTATTGGCGGCTTCCAGGCGCTGGCGAATATCATACTGAATCTCCAGCTTTCCACGTTTGTCCTGGCGGTCTTTGCTGCGCCTGGGTTTCCCCTTATGCCTCAGCTTTCGTTTGGCTCCACGATTGCCAGTAGATTTGCGTTGTGCAGGTGTGTCAAATATACCACTGTAGATTCCTCGGTAAATCGTACGATAGCTAATCTGATAAGGTGACTCCTCCAGCTTGAGCCGCCCTGCAATCTGCTCCGGCGACCAATGCTGGTTTAAAAATTTGTCCCGTACAAACGCCTGTAGTTCCGGCTCCTCCAGCAGCTTTTTCCTCCGGCATTTCTTCCGCCGCTTTTGATATTTGGCTGCTGCTATGCTCGGTAGATATTTTCCGTGACTGGAGTTTCTCCGCAGCTCACGGGATATGGTTGCCTTGCTGCGCCCTAACTCCTTGGCAATCCCTGTGACTGTATATCCCTTTGCTAAATAAAATAGTAGATTTTCTCGCTCAATTGGTGTAAGATGTTTGTAATGGCTCATAGCTCCCTCCGGTACGCTTTTGTTGTTGCAAACTTCAGTATACCAGAGTTATGGGCCATTTCCTTTCCGTTGCACTTGTATTGTACATTCAAGCGTATTAAACCGGACGGCCTTAAAATCTATAATGAGGATATAAGGTTGAATGTTGTTCAATCCATTTTCTCATATCCTCTACTTGGACAGAATAGTCATGAACGATAAAATCAAAGTCCTCTCTGGTGTTTATCAGTCTCTTGTCCAGCATAAGCTCCGCAACTCTACAAATTGTTACATCTTCTTTGTTAAAATGTTTCTGAAATAGCATCAACAAATTGTACTTATCAATACCATGCTGTGGAACCAAATGATAAAGACCTGTTAGCTCTTTTCTTAAGGCGGCATCAATGCCTCTCGCAAGTTCTATTGTTGTTACCCCGTTCCAATATACTTTCCCAAAACCATTAATCTTTCCTGTTTGTTTCATAAACCAATTGAACAATCCAATACCACTTAAGTCAATATCCGGACCAATAATTGACATACGAAATGTGAGATCTTTATTATTATTTATCTCTCCTAATGCTTTGGTGCGATCGTAGGGAGTGACGCCATCCGGTAAATCATTCTCCCGGTAGCCTCCCCTTATGCCGGAGAAAACACAATCCGTTGATATATGTATAATCTTTACAAAAGTATCTACATATTTTTGTTCAAGCCAATGAGGTAGATAGCTATTGATAAGTACGCCCAAGTCAAATCTAACTTCACAAGCTTTTTGTAGCAATCCAACGCAATTGATCACCCCGTCTGGTTTTACTTGATTCAAATAGGTTTCTAGCGCAACAAAATCTGTAACATCAATGGCAACGCTACGAATTCCTTCCTGTTCACTACGGGAAATACGAAAAACTTCATATCCCCTCTCTTCCAAATATTGGGCTATTACATGTCCTGCCATGCCAGTAGAACCTAAGACAACTATTCTCATTTTTCAATCTCCTTATACAAAAACTGTCTAGTATAAAGATACAATTTGTCATACATATAGGCATAAACTCACCCTATATACATTCTATTTAATCCTCTTGAATTGTCAAGTGAAGTGCAACAGAAGGGAGAAGTGGATTTCAAAGGGAGTTTAAAGGCCAACGATTTTCTGGGGCGGAAGTTTAAGGCATCTTCCACCAACTGAAGAGACTGGGTTGAGAGGTTTGCCAGGTCATATCCTTTTGGGAAAAACTCACGAAGAAGTCCATTGGTGTTCTCGTTCGTGCCCCGCTGCCAGGGGTTATGAAGCAGAGCAAAATAGAAGGGCACGCCATGGCACCTTTCGGTAATCTGCGCATGACGCTGAAATTCTTTACCCCTATCGGGTGTGATTGTATGGAGTGGATGCCCTTGGAGCGCAGCCACCATCTCCTCTGCCAGCTCCTCACTTCCTTTCCGCTCCATCTTTCGGCAAAGCAGGAATCTGCTCTTGCGGTCCACCAAGGTAAGCAGACAGGCCCCGCCCAATTTGCCAAGAACGGTATCCGCTTCCCAATCACCAAGCCGCGCACATGTATTGGCGGCTTCCAGGCGCTGGCGAATATCATACTGAATCTCCAGCTTTCCACGTTTGTCCTGGCGGTCTTTGCTGCGCCTGGGTTTCCCCTTATGCCTCAGCTTTCGTTTGGCTCCACGATTGCCAGTAGATTTGCGTTGTGCAGGTGTGTCAAATATACCACTGTAGATTCCTCGGTAAATCGTACGATAGCTAATCTGATAAGGTGACTCCTCCAGCTTGAGCCGCCCTGCAATCTGCTCCGGCGACCAATGCTGGTTTAAAAATTTGTCCCGTACAAACGCCTGTAGTTCCGGCTCCTCCAGCAGCTTTTTCCTCCGGCATTTCTTCCGCCGCTTTTGATATTTGGCTGCTGCTATGCTCGGTAGATATTTTCCGTGACTGGAGTTTCTCCGCAGCTCACGGGATATGGTTGCCTTGCTGCGCCCTAACTCCTTGGCAATCCCTGTGACTGTATATCCCTTTGCTAAATAAAATAGTAGATTTTCTCGCTCAATTGGTGTAAGATGTTTGTAATGGCCCATAGCTCCCTCCGGTACGCTTTTGTTGTGGCAAACTTCAGTATACCAGAGTTATGGGCCATTTCCTATCTGTTGCACTTGTATTGTACATTCAAGTTTAATAAATCAGAAAACATTCTTGATAGGGTTACAAAAGGTATTCCCAGTGGAAGATAAAAGATGTTCCATAACTTTATTCCCTCCAGTTTTCCCCTGCCAATATATCCAACAGCAACGAATATATTACGTAAATTGTAAATACAAATAATGAAAGTCCAAGCAAAATATTGTATTTCCCTTGAGGCAACCTTAGACTGCTGGTAAATACAAAGAGGCCTATTGCTCCATGCATTATACAAGGAGATTGATAATTAAAGAAAACTGCTAATTGGGCTCCGAGAAAAAAATTTTTAGCAAACTGAATGCGCTATTATAACACAACAAATCAGAATAAACTCTAAGCTCATCCACCCCATTCGCACTCCGGCTTTTTTGAAGACTATCTCTCACATCAGTCAATCTTCTGTATACTTTCCCGATTCAGCGTTCAAATCTTTATCTCCCCTTGAGCTTGTCTAAAAGCCACCGAATAGGCTTTGTAAATCGCCATGTGCGACTATTTTCAATGGTCTCTAGTTCCTTTATACGAATAATCTTGATTTGAATATCCTCTGCTTTTTCTGCAATCACTCTTTCCAATTGCTGGAACTTAGTCTGATATTCGATCGTTTGCCGCTCCAGTTCGGACTGTATTGTCTTGTTCAGTTCTTTTTGAAATTTGATTTGCTCTTTCAGCTGTATTACTTGAGTTTCCAGCAACTTTTGCTGCTCCGTCATTTGTCTAATTTGTTCCTTCAGTTGTATTGCTTGAGTTACTAGTGACTCTTTTTCTATTTTCAGCCGTATATCTTTCTCAGAGTAAAAATCTGGAAGTGCATTGGCCATCCACTGACGCAGTCCTTTCAACGCTCGTTCGGGATTCATGGTTACGGTCTGATCTAATTGCAACGCAAGCATGAACTGCTGTTCATTCTGTACACAGGGCCAGAAGGAAACACAGTGAAATGGAAGCAATCCTGCCCTTGTACAGTCATAAAGAAATTTCAAAAAATCCATATCAGTAAAAGGCCAGTAGTGAACATCATCCATTCTTTTTCCATCCAAAGCCTGTTTATAGTGGGCTACTGCATTTTCATAAGGGGCTCTTGGCAACTCATTCAATAGGCCATTTTGATTCCAGAACACTCGAGGATCATTTTCTGGAATAACGGAATAGTAAAAATCCAGGACCATAGGCGCGTTATTTTTTGTCCCCTGTCGAAACACATGATAAGCATCTCGAAAAGACGCCGAAGTGCGAAAGTGATCGAAGCAATATCGTTTATCTGGATATATAATGCAAAAAATACCACCAGATTTTAATATTTGTGCAATATCCCGCAAGGAAAAAATCAAGTCATCCATGTGCTCCAGAACATGAGAGGCAATAATACAATCAAACTTCTCTTCGTTTGCAAAAGATTCCGCATAACTCCCTTTTATAACATGGTCAATAGGGACTATTGTCTCTATATCAATTTTGATTCCTGTAGCCGCTAGATAGTCATTACCAGAATAGAGCGCCTGCACTTCTTCAGTCGAGCGAATATCACAATAAATAGTATTTGGATATATGGTTTTTTCTGCAATCGGACGATCCAAGGGCCCCAACTCTAGTATCCGCATAGATTTATCTTGTATCAATTCATGGAAAAAATCTTTTCTTCGATCCATTATTTTCTCCCTCTTAATCACATATTTATCAGTTGAATATAAAATTTCGATTGGATGCAGATTCTTTCACATCCATAAAATGGGATATATATTTATCCTTTATTTAAAATTTTTTACTGCAACTGTCTACCCAGCGTTCTACTAAGCCATCGAAGGGGTCTTGTGATACGCCAGGACAGAGTTTTTTGCATGGCTAAACATTCCTCTTCCCAAATGTTTCTTTCCCCATCACCATGGTATATCTCCATTCCATATTTCTCTTGTGTAATCCACAACAGATTTTTATAAATTCTTATAATAGTATCTTCGTATTCCGCTATTATCCGTTTTAATTCAACATCCCCTATATCTTGAAAAGCATGATTCGAAAAAAATAACTTTTTCTTTTTATCATCCCCTGCTACAATGGTATCAACTAATTCACGCCATTGAGCTGCAATAGCTTCTTTACTATACTTTTCTAAAAGAACAGGTAGATTTTTCTGCATGGCAACAATCTTTTCTGGGTTATCCAAGTATTTTATAATCCGTTCGGCTAATTCTCGCCAGTTTCCTCGTTCTACTACAATCCCATTGGTTTCATCTGAAATAATATCCGCCATCCCAGAACCATCATATGCAACTGTCGGAACACCGTTTGCAGCGGCCTCCAACACTACCAGACCAAAACCTTCATAATACGAAGGCATTATATGAAGCATACCTATTGTATAGTAATCTGTAATATTTTCTACCCAACCTGCAAAGTGAAGGCATGTTTCATCAAACCTACATTTTTTTATAAATGATTGGCATGTTATCTTGGAGGCTGGATCCAGCGGAAGCTGCAAATCGTAGCTTCCAATAATATATAGTTCTGCATCCTTATGTTTACTATGTATTATTTCAAATGCCCTTAGTAGATCTCCTAAACCTTTGCGGTTGTCATCAAAACGGCCAACTGCGATCAACGCTTTTTTCTTTCGGTCTATTTGTTTTATATTTCTACCGTAAGTGAAACAATTTTCTGGAAGCTGATTGGGAATACATACCCCATTTTCAAACTGTGTTCTATACACAGAAAGACTGTTTTTATTCAACCAAATAACAGCGTCCGCCATTGGCAAGTATTTATGCCGTTCTGGTAGTCCTCTCCACAAGGAATCCCGCCACAGAGGCAGAAAATAATCCTCATGGTTCCAGGCAATGGTTCTAATTCCTACCTCCTTTAATTCCGCAAAAAGAGGCAACCATTGGTGGGCGTAACAATAACTAAAAACATACACATCAATTTGTAGCAAGGATAATAGTTCAACATAACTTCTGATTCTATTTTCCGGCATATTAAACATTACCTCCGTAACGGATTCTTCTGTTTTATAGCCGCCTTGTTGGTCGCCTCCCCAATTTCCTAAATAGATACAAAAAAATTCAGATAATGTATTCGCCATCTGTGTTACCGCTTTATTTAATCCCCCTTTTTCATCTCGAAACCCTATCTGAAAAAATATACTGGTTTTCCCCCGGTTTTTGTTTCGATGAAGCAGAATGCTTTTTTTAATTTCTGATACAGAGCTTCCACATTCCTGGGCAACCATTGCAAGTAGTTCGGAATTACCAGAATGCTCATATTCTTTTAGACCTTCCTCCAACATTTTCTGATGGGCAAATTTGGTCGCTTTAGGATAACCTCTCTTTGTACTTAAAAACTCCCATATTTTCCTGTAAAATAAATATGGGGAGCCATTTATTGCAATCCTTTCGCTATCGGATAATTTTGTCATCATTTGAATCCAAAGAGTGTTACATTCTCTCACATGAAAATCAAGCTGTGCCTTACTTCCCTGTTCTTCATGCGCACGGGATAATACATTGGAACTTTTCAAAAACAGGATTTTCTGTCCCCGTAAAAGTCGAAACAGAAAATCAAAGTCTTGCGTCGTAAGCAAAGCAGAATCAAAATTCCCAACGCGTTCAAAATGGCTCCTATGAATCAAAGTTGCACAGGCATTGATTCCCCCATAGAACAAACAAAACAGCCCATTTTCCAGTTGCTTTTGTTCGTATTGGTCGGAAATATTTAAAGTGTAAAGACAGGTTCTGTTTGCGTCAATGATTTGACAACCCTCTGCGACAATTATTGTTCGATCTGGGAGTGTTTGCAATTGTTCTATTTCATTAGAAATTTTTTCGGGCATGTACATATCATCATGGCTAAGCCATGAAAAATAATCACCCTTCATTTTTTCGATTCCCAGATTAAGTGCTGTTGCCACTCCACCATTAGATTTTGAATAATATCGTATCTTATCTCCATAAGAAAAGGCGATTTTTTCTGTTTCACCTTCATCTTCGGAACCATCATTGATAACGATAACCTCAATATTATCATAGGTTTGCTTCAATGCACTGTCAATCGCTTCACGCATATAATTAGCGCCGTTATACACTGGAATTATAATAGAAACCATTGGATGGAATGAATATTTTTCAAGCCGGCTTTCAGCTGTTATATCCCTCATTTGCGTTCATGCCTTTCCGCGAAAGGCATAAAACCTGCTTTTGCCTTTCACTATGTGATGTTATTCCTCTAAGTAATTCAATATTTACCGGCAAACGACGCTGATAGCCGAAAATATCCTGCCCGCTTGGTGCTGCCGGATTATCCCTTACTTGCAGTTGCCATCTTTTTTCATACAATACCCGTTAAATCTGCAGTACAAAATCAACTCACAAATTGGGTTGAACATTTGGGGAATTTTGGACATTCGCTTCTCCTATCATATTTTTCCCTGTTTCTTTCTATGCAAAATTTCTTCATAAAGATGAATATGCCGTTCAATATAGTCTTCAAAGCGATAATGCTCTTGGGCCATCTTTCTTCCAATCTCTCCTCGAACATATCTTTCCTCAGGAGATTCCCGCAACCGCTTTACAACGGCCAATAAAGCTTCCTCATCATTTTTGGGCACAGCAATTCCACACTCTGGAGCAAAAGAAACTGCTGGCAAAGAAGTTCCCTCAAAGCACACTAGCGGCCTGCCGGAAGCCATGGTTTCAATCGCCATCAGCCCAAAAGCTTCTTCGATGGATGGCATCAAAAAAACATCACAGGCACTATACAAATCTGCTAATAAATTGTCATCTGTAATCCATCCAAAATCAATGATTTGATATTTTCCATTGTAGTCGGCTAAAAGTCCCGGTTCACCTACCGCTAATAATGTGACTTTATTTTTTTTCTTCAAACGGTCCAATACATATCGAATAGAAGGCAATCCTTTATATTTTGAGCAATCTGCTCGGAAAAAGAGCACGAAATTCTCCTTTGGAATCCCCAATCTTCTACGGATCTCTTTTTGATTACGAGCTGGAGAGAATATATTTGTATCAATACCAAAAGGAACAAGATGGACATATTTTATATATCTTGTTATCGGACTTCTCTTCACTAAATCCATCATATAATCAGAGGCTACAACCAAATCAAGATTAACTTTGGAAAATATCTTTTGTTTGACTTTCCATTGTAACACAGTTCGATCCTTTTCCATCGAAAAATGGTCATCTAAATGGGGGCACTCGCCACAACCTGTCATCCACTTGCTGCACTCTCTGGGATAAACGCAATGTCCTGTAAATATCCATGGGTCATGTACTGTCAAAACCGCCGGCTTTAGAGTTGTTACTTGAGGGAACAATGGCAAAGAACCGAAAAAGTTGTGAAGCAAATGATAATGCACAACATCTGCTTTTTGAAATTCGGGCATATTTTTCAATTTAAGCAAATAAGGGTAAATCATCGCATGGATTGATACCTTTTGTTCTCCTGTAACAATTCGACTTCGCAAACAACCTCCACCAAGGTGTGTGGATAACAAACGGGTATGTGGATCACTTCCCATTCGCTCCATAACAATTTGATCTGCTGTTATTCCCCGTGCATTCAATGCACGCTGCATATCATATCCATTAAACCGACTTCCCAAAAGATCCACATTGTTGACATGTAAAATTTTCATAGTGTATCCACCTATTCTGTAGCTATACCTAACGCTTCAAAAAATGCTGTCCGCATATGTTCTGTTGTTAGATAGCGCAAAAAAGTATGATAGCCCCGTAGGCCTCGCTCTTTTCGCTCTTCCTCTGTACTACTGAAAACATAGTTCAAAACATCTCGAATTGTATTTGGATCTAGTGTACCGCAAATATAGCCCACATCATTTTGTTCTACAAATTTTCGAGGGGAAGCATAATCTGGTGCATGTACTAATGTAGGTACGCCCGTTTTCAAATAGGTTGATAGTTTGCTTGGAAATGATAACGTTGAGGGCAACCTGAACTGTTCACTAAACCAATAAGGGCAGTATAACAAATCTGTCTGCGCAAGCTCAGAGAGTAGCTCATCCTGATGGAGCCATCCCATAACTTGAATATTTGATGGTTTTGAAAGAAAAAACTGGATTGATCTTCCGTAAAATCTCAGAATAATTTTTCGCCCATTGTGCTGCCATTCCATTAAATCCAAGGCCTGAATTAACGCTTGAATTTCTTGTGACGCATATAACTGACCACTCATAGCAATAATTAAAGAATTGTCTTCATTTTTCTTTTTTTCCTGAATTCTTTCTGGCTCAAAGCCCAAGATGACAGGAATTGATTTGCAATTATATTGCTGGCTGTAATAATCCGCCATGGCCCATGAAGCTGCTATACAGCACCTGGAATGATGTAATGCTTTTTGAAATGACTTCATAACCGATCTGGTAGTGTAACGATCAAATCTGTTTTCCATCAGCCACCATTCAGGCGGATCCCAAACTTGAATCACATAGGGAAGTCCTGCCTGATGAGCGATTGGCTCCGCCAATTTGATCATGGTTTGTCCTTGAACAACACACCAGATTAAATCCACTTGATTTTCTTTAGCAAAAGCACTTGCCTGACAAGCAATTTTGGGAAGAAGAAACAGCGCAGTATAATGATTCCCGATATAGGACGCAATAGGTCCAAACTTTAAATGCCCCCATCCTTCCACTGGCTTTTTTACAATTTGAAATTTCATTTTTTCAGCTTTATCAGGTGGTATAAGGGCATCTACGTTTATATCTTTAACTGCAAAACAGCATACTTCGAATCCTGCTTCCAAAAGAAAGTCACACATTTTGTTCAGAACAATCCCTGCGGTAAAATTCATACAGGGGGGAATATCTGTTAATAGCATAATTTTCACAGAAGTCACCTCATCTACGCAGCTTATCTATGAAACCGTTTGAATACAGCATACGATATAACTTCATCTGCTTAATTTTGTCTTTTATTCCTAATCGATTTGCCAAATACTTTCCTTTTACAAATAGAGTTTTAGCAACCTTTTTTAATGCTTGCTTTATCATCTTCCGACATATATTTCTAATCTGACGTAGCCTGATTTTTACTGCACCAGATATAGACCCTTGTTTTTTTTCGTATTCCTCACACAGCGTTGTCAGTTCTTGATTTTTTGTTAACAAATCGCAATATGCTCGATCGTTTTCCTCAGAAATGTCATATAATATCTGCGAAAATTCCAAACAAAGCTCTATAAAAAAATCCACATCATCATCTAATGGGAGTTCCCTCTTTTTATTGACATTTTGCATTTTAACTTCCTCCAAACATCATTTTCTAACTAGCTATTGCGCCCCGTCTCAATCTGGCCGTAGACGCCTAGGGAACTTCTCTTACGCAAGACATTGTTTTTACCAGTTTTCAGCAGATACTGTGCCACTATATAGGGCTCTTTTGCAGTAAATTTTCCTTATCAATAATTTCTCCAAACCGTTCGGTTGACATATCCCGTATAACTTAAAATAATCCGCACCACTTT
>OFFG01001701.1_pt1 | contig 12455 bp, 17 predicted proteins | sample 1521331 | NCBI WGS metagenome assembly OFFG01 (sample SAMEA3504129, study PRJEB24116) | mouse gut metagenome | biome: mouse gut; feature: mouse-associated habitat; material: faeces | place: Denmark | collected 2011 | reverse complement strand
TAAAAAAACGAAGAATAGAAAATAAATCTCTTATCTCCGCTTTTTATTTTAATGAGATATGACCATGATAAATAAACGTTTTTTGGTTAGTTTATTATTCACCAATAATATTTAAAACATCTTTTTGGAAAACTTCTGTTTTATCACTAGCATCTTTTACGTTATTACCCTTGATAGAGAAATAAAACTTACATTTTGGCTCTGTTCCACTAGGACGAGCTGCAATCCAAGAACCATCTTCTAAATAATATTTCAAAACATTTGATTTTGGTAAATCAATAGTTGTAACATTACCAGCTTCTATTCTTTGACTGCTTTGATAATCTTCAACCACAACAACTTTATAACCACCTATCATTGTTGGAGCGTCTTTTCTTAAATTATCCATAATTTCTTTAATACGTCTAGCACCTTCAGCCCCAGCTTTACTTAAAGCAATTTGAGATTCTTTAAAAGTACCATGTTTAGCGTATAAATCATTTAATACATCAATTAAATCTTTTCCCTGTTTTTTATAGAAATTCCCTGCCTCAGCAGCCATTACTACAGCTTGTACAGCATCTTTATCACGAACAAAATCTTTTACGACACAACCATAAGATTCTTCATAACCAAAAATAAATTCCTTTTCTTTAGTTTTTTCATATTTACGAATCTTATCACCAATAAATTTAAATCCTGTTAAAGTCTTCTCCACTTCAACTCCATAAGACTTAGAAACTAATTCTCCTAAATCACTAGTAACAATTGTATTATACATTACTGCATTAGCTGGTAATTTATCTTGTTTCTTTAATTCACTTAAAATATATTCTAGATAAACTGCTGCACTTTGATTTCCAGACATCAATACATACTCACCTTCATGTTTAGCAACAACCCCTAAACGGTCCCCATCTGGATCACAAATTACTACAACATCAGCATCTACTTCTTTTGCTTTTCTAATCGCAAGATCATATGAACAAGCAACTTCAGGATTTGGTGATGCAGTATTAGAAAAATCTGGATCTGGTGCACACTGTGCCAATACAGGAATTACATTATATCCTAAACGAGTTAAACAATTTCTTACAGGTAAGTTAGATGTTCCATGTTGTGGTGAAAATACAATTTTAAAATCACTTTTATCCATACCTGGATTAATTTCAATTGCCATTACTTCCTTATAATATGCTTCATCTACTTCTTCACCAATCCATGTAATATATGAATAAGCTTCTTCATCACTAATTACTTCAATTCCAAGTTCATCTTTAACTTCATTTACATAAGCAACTACTTGATCTCCCCATTCAGGAATTAATTGACATCCAGTATCATCATAAACCTTGTATCCATTATACTCTTTAGGATTGTGACTAGCAGTAATCATAATCCCACCAGCACATTTTAAATAACGGACTGCAAAAGATAACTCTGGTGTTGGTCTTAAGCTTTCAAATAAATATGATTTAATTCCATAAGTAGCTAAAACCTTTGCACTTTCAATTGCAAATTTATATGACATATGACGATTATCATAGCCTATTGCAATACCACGTTCTTTTCCTTCTGGTAAACCTAATACATATTTTGCAAAACCAACATTAGCTTTTCTAATTGTATAAATGTTCATTCGATTTGTTCCAGCACCTAAAACGCCACGCATTCCAGCTGTACCAAATTCTAAATTCATATAAAAAGCATCTTCTTTTTCCTTTTCATTCATACTAGCTAATTCTGCTTTTAATAATGGGTCTAAATCTTTACATTCTGCCCATCTTTGATATTCATTATTATAATCCATGTTTTTCACCTCTTGGATTAATTATAACAAATCTCTATAAATTTGACCACTTGTTTTATATATGAAATTACTACATTTTCTATATTAAATAATTAACTCTTTAATATTCAATTCCCTTTCTTGCCTTAGTTCCATTATCATAAGGATGCTTATGTTTTTTCACTTCACTAGAATAATCAAGAATTGGTTTAATTTTATGACTTGGCATTCTACCTGTCAAAATAACTTCATGACTATCTCTTAAATCAACTAAACGATCATAAACCATTCCTTCATTAATTAAATTCAATGCAATAGCATCTAATAATTCATCTAAAATAATACCATCATAACTTTCATCAATCTTTAAAAATAAATCGTTGACTAAATGACCTACCTCTTTAATCATTTTAGGGTCATTCATATCAACAAACATCGCAGGCATCTTTTGAGTCAATACTTTTATTCCACATTTTTCAAGAAGTTTATTTTCACTACTAAAACCATCCTTTAAAAATTGAATCATCATTACCTTTTTATCTGCTCCAGCCATCCTTAAAGCTAATCCTACAGCTGCAGTCGTTTTACCTTTTCCATTTCCATAATAACATTGAATCATATTTACTCCTTTATCACATTACCAACTATTGCATTTAAATAATCCATAAGCTCTTTAGCATCAACAATCATTTGATAACCCCGTTTACCTGCACTTAAAGCAACCTTAGTGCATTCATTAATGGAACTATCAAAATATGTATCAAACTTTTTTTTCATACCAATTGGCGAACATCCACCACGAAGATAACCAGTTATCTGTAAAAGATCTTTCAAATGAATCATTGAAACACTTTTGTTATGAGAAAGTTTTGCTAATTTTTTTAAATCAATTTCTTCTAATACTGGTATACAACAAACTAAATAATCATGATTGCCTTTTAAAACCAAAGTTTTAAAAATATCTTTAGCTTCCATATCTACTTGAGATACAATATGTTCACCACTTAAATGTTCTTCATCATACTGATATTCCTTTATTTCATAACTAATCTTAGCTTTATCTAATAATCTTAGTGCATTAGTTTTAACTACTTTTGACATATTTCCTCCTATATAATAAAAAGAAGTCCCAAGACTTAACCTATTATTTTTATATATACCATTATACGCTATTACATGACGCTATATCAAGGATTTTAAGGCACATACTAGGTTACATGCCAGTACGTGCCTTTTGATTTGACACTTAAAAAGTGTCGAAAATGTGGCGAGTTTTTATATATGCTAAAGGATCATTTACCTTTAGTCTTTCAAATCAATTAAACAGCTCAGCATTGCAAAGCATATTCTTAACAGTTCCTTTTTGGTAAGCTCCATAAACTTACCTCGTTCAAGGTCCATTAGATCATCTTTGCTAGCATTTCTAAAATATTTGTTGTAGTCAATTATCTTCATATGGTTTCACTCCTTGCCATGATATAAATAACTCTTATACTCACCATAAGTATAGCTTATATCTAGTGACAAGTAAATATATTAGCCTAGATATAGGTTTTTCTTTTACTGTGGGCGTATTTAAAGCAAATTGGTATTAATAATCACGTTATAGCAAAAAGCCCTCATACGTTAAATATGAGAGTTTTTTAATATCTTATATTTTTGTACCATCTTCAAATTCAAAACCTGCTACATATCTAGCACCCAATGTTTCACCTATTTTTTCTAATTCTTCATATGTAAATTTATCAGTCTTTAATCTTTGGTTAAAAGCTGATGGTGTACTTCCTATTTTACGAGCTAACTCTGCTTCGCTCATGTTTCTATAGGCTAATGCCATTCTTATTTTTTGTGATGTTTTCATTTTCTAGCTCCTCGCCTATATTATATAGGATTACCTTTATAATAACAATGAAAATATTTAAAACATTTAGAAAAATATGAAGAAAACTCTTGACTCTGTTTAGGAAATCCTTTATACTGTATTTGTAAGGAGGTGATACAAATGGAACTTAGAGATTTATACTTATTATGGTGTAAAGAAAAAGGCTATAAACCAAGCTACGGAAAAGCTATGCAAAGGTTTTTTAGCCTAATAAGCCAATAAGGCTTGAATGTTGAGGAGCTGACACCTCCTCAACACATATTTTATCATTAAACAAAATAAAATGAAAGAGGCAAAATAAATTTACAGTAGTTGCAATATAATATCAGTACTGCAGTATTAAAAGACTCTCTCAAAGTCCAATGATGCTACCAGCATCAAAAGACCATGGGTATTTACTGCACCAGCAGTAAATAAGCCAATGAGTGCTATAACCATAATTTTTAGAAAATATACAAATATTTATGCTTTTTAATCGTATAAGATTACCGTCTTTTTTTTAGCGATTTTACTCTAAGGTATACAAAGTAAACAAAGTCATGGGAACTTTTCAAAAACTAAAATTTGACTATATTTTAGGGTTTCTATAGGGACTTTACATAGATTTGTTTACTTTGTATACCACTAATTAAAAAACGCTGATTAAATCAAGGGAATTTAGTTTTGGTAACAGTGGCTATAAATGGTGTTTATCAGGATAGGAGTAATTTTATGGTATTTAGGCAGTGTGTAATAATACCTTAATATAGTTTTTAGGAATTTACAAAAAAATATTTCTTTAGCAAAGGTATTGACTTTAGGTATTACCTAAAATATACTTTAGTTGTACATTGGGTATTACCTAAAATAAAAGGGAGGTGTACTATGGTTAAAGGTAGACCTAAACAAGAAAATTCTAAAACGAAAGTATTATCCATAAAAATTCAACAAACTTTGTTAGATGAAACCAAAGATTATGCAAATAAAAAAAATATGTCTGTTGGTGAAGTGGTAAGACTCGCTTTAGAAAAATTAATTCATAAATAAAAGAGTAACTCACGCACGACCAAGCACAGAGTTACTCAAACCTAAAAAGGCATAATTATTGTACTACATTATGCCTCTAAATTCAAATTGAAAAGAGGAATATAACAATGTTTATAGTAATTTTAAGAAATCGGCATGAAAACAGTTTTGCATTAATGGATACCAAACTCAACTGCTTTGGTATTCATGTATCGGATAATCATGATCTAATCAAAGTCTATCAGTGGGCTAATGATGAATTTAGACGCATGAAAGGCCAAAAGACACATCAGCGGTACATCATGAGCGCATACGGAGGTGTCTACAATGGATAGAGAACAGTACATGTTTTATATCAATGAATTTTTAAATGAAATGAGCGACACTTCTTTAAAAAAGGTTTTTGATTATACTCAATGGCGCTATGTACAGGACTACGACATTAGCAGTGATAATAATCCTGATAAAAAGGAGTGTGGTAGTCATGAGTAAGGATTTAGAGATATTAAAGTATCAAACTTTGGATTTGGTTTTTGATAATATCGAAACATTAAAAGTTATCGGTCACAATTCTAAGTATTCTTCAATTACTGACTCATTCCTACTAGGCGTGATAGTTGGAAAGCGTGAGGAAAGGAAGAAGAAAGCCAAGGTATCTGCATTACAGACAGACAACACTACCAATGATCATATAAAATCGCTCATAGACGATATTAAAAGCCCTGATGCATTAATGCTGGTCAATAAGTATCTTGAAGCAGTACGACAAAGGGAATACCATTAAAATATAATAATACTGCACTTGCTCTACCAATGTACGCCAATACACAGCAAGTGTTTTTTTGTATGCATAATTGTCTTTTTGTAAATGCACCCCTTAAATTTAAAGGGTGCAACCTTTTTGCAACCTGAATTTTGGTTGCAACCAAACCAATGGAAACTATAACCAACTTTACAGTTATTAGCTGATAATGGTATTTTTCCCTATATATAAAAATCTTAACTTTTCTTAACCGTTTTATCTTCTATGGGTGCATACTTTTTGTATGCGTACTTTTTTATTTTGTACGCAAGTTGTTAAACAACTTGATTTTATATCCTCCAATTTATTGTATATGCTTTTTTAACCATAGCTAGCTTACTGTCCATGGACGTTTAGACCAATCAGGATATTTTATACCCGTTACCTATAAATACTCCTAGAACCCTTTATTTTAGCTTGTTTAAGACACACAAACAAAAAGCCCTCTAGGGGCTAATCATTTGAAATAAAACCAAAGTTTTCATCAAAATTATCATTAATTTTTAATATTGTATCCATTATTGCCCCATGAGTATTAGCGGACATAGGACTAGTAGCACAGTATTTCATATTCTCTTTTATCAGATTAAGAAACATCTCGGTTTTATCATCAGGAACTTCAAAAGGTATTATATTACTATTGTGATCAATTCTTGAATTAATCAAACTGATACCCAATACATCATCTTTCAAAGTCCCCTCAATCATCAATCTTTCTTTAGCCGATAACGTTTTCTTATTATTTATAAGTGATATGCAGTTATTAATAAAAGTCTGATGTCCTGAATCATTAGCGTATGAAGTTGCTTTTTGAATTAAAGTTTTATGGTAATCATTTAACACTTCATCCACCATCCCGGTTATTTTTGAAACATACTCTTTAGCTATAGAGATATAATTTTCATTTAATTCACCAAGCCTTCTTGATCTAGCCATTCCAGTTAGGTCAAAATCATTCTCTATTGCTTTTTTATTACTGATAAAATCATTGTTCTCACTGTCAAATTTTTTTAATAATTCAATTACTATATTTTTATTCATTTTAATTTCTCCTCTTTTCTTATTTTTTTATTTCTATATATGTGTGAAACTTAACATTTCTTAACATTTTGATACTGTTACCTCTTTCTAGAGGCCTTTAAAACATTAGTGTTAAGGGTGGTCTAAATAACATTGATGTTATAAAGGTTTTTATCCATTCCAAATATTTCAGCATCCTCAGGTATGATATAACCTTTAGGGAAGCAAAATATAAAATCCACATTTTTATTATCAATCCATACTTGTATATCATCCTCATTCATACTGTTAAACTGTTTCCAGTCAGTTATGTCCCTGAAGTTCAAAAGACCTATTAAAAAATTGTCTGTACCTTTGAAATATCTTTGCTCAATGCATGTAAATATTTCATACCATGTCCGATCTTTTATGTCAGCTATATAAATATTTTGAAAAGCTGTATCACCATTTTTATCAAAATATTCAGCTCTAATATATTTTTCCATTATTTGCTCCTTTTTATAGATTCCGATTTCACTAAAAACAATTTATGATTTTAATAACTGTAAAAAATTGACACGAATTTAAATTGTATTGATTTTATCAGTGTTTTTTAATCAGCGGTGTACGAAGTGTACAAAGCGGTGTGACCTCAAAATTTTTTAAAAAGCCTAAATTATTAGCATATTATAAATATATAAAGGTCACACCAATTTGTCCCCTTTGTACCCCTTAGAGTAAATTATCAAATTCTAATGGATTGACTAGAACATAATAATTCAATCTGTTTCTTATCTTTTTACCATTAATTTTACCACTATCAATTATTATACCTTTGTCTTTTAAATCCTGGTAAAAGGTTCTGTTTGATGTGGTCGCATAACCATTGGTCTTGCACCAGCTTTGATAATGACTGTAAACGATTGAACCATCACTATACTTATCAGTATCATAAATCAAACAGTCCTGAATAAAGTTACCTATTTTGTCAACACTGTCACCATAATCTTTGGTGGCATCTTTTATACTTTGAGGAATACATAGCCCGTCAATCAAATAGTCCTGCAGACCCTCAATGCACCAGTTGAAAATACCGCTTAGATTATCAGGACTGATTAATCTATGTTTTAGGCCTTTGTCCTGTTCCTCCTGAGTGAAATGTCTGTTAAATGGAATTACCCACAACTTATCACCGCTAAAAATTGTAGGATCATATATTTCAGGCAAGTGATTAGTATTAATAAATATCTTAAAGTCGGGGGTATACTGAAACGGTCTTTCATACATTCCTCTGGCTTTGACACTGTCACCACCTACTAACTGCTTTAAAAGTGCACTGTCTAATACCATACCTTTTGGAGGTTCACTCATTGATAGAAACCTTGCTCCTCTTAAACTTGCAATATCAGCACTTGGGGCTCTGCTGTCCCTTTGTGTCTTGGCAAGGGTTTCAGGTTGTGCTGTTGCTGAATATCCGTTATCCTTGCCCAGCATATATGCAAATGTTTCTACAAAAGTAGTTTTACCATTTCTAGTGGTTGAACCATATAAGACAAAGGACGTTTCCTCTCTAGTAGATGCGGTCATGGAATAACCTAGTATCTGTTTTAAAAATCCTATTTTATCCTGATCATGTTCCATTATGTCGTCGATAAATTTACACCATTCGTCACTACTTGCGTTTGGATCATAAACAACATTGCTTACTTTGCTTATTAAATCACTAGCCTTGTGTTCCCTAAATGTAAAATCCTTTAAATCAAAAGTTCCATTTTGACAGTTAAACAGATTCTTGTTACTGTCCAAATCGTTATAACTGATTAGACTGTAGGCCCTTGCATCTTCAAGCATATGAACCCGATTAACAGTTTTACCCAATGAACCTACATGTTTTCTAAAACTATCTTTATGCTCACCGTCTTCAAGATACAAAGCATAAGCCTGTAAAGCATTTGAAAGATATATAGCATATTTTCTTGCTCTGTTCCCATTAACATCAAGCATCCAATATTTACCGTTGTATATGTACCATGCTTTAGCCTCATCAACATATTTGAATGTATTGACATAAATATCACTAAACAGTTTACCGTTGCCCTTGTCATCCCATTCATAGTTATATTCAGGATGAATTTTAAACAACTGCTTTTTTATATGTTCCTCAACAGTATTGAGTTTAAGCGTGCCTTTAGGTCTTGATAAGATGCTTTTTAAAGTTCTTTCTACTTCATCTACGGGTAAAGGATTAGAGTTTCCCTCATTATCAACACAGTTTTCACTATTGTATATATAAGCCATCTTACGTATCGTGTTGTCACTATACCCCTGAGCATGAAGTGAACCGATATAGCTAGTTAAAGAATCATTTCGATTACCAACATTAGCAACTATACCGCTACTCTTATTAGATTTCTCAGTGCATATAGTATAATCTTTTTTACACTTCTTACCACTTTTTAAAAATTCAAGTACGTTTTTATCAGCCTTGGCAATAGGAATATTGTTTAACCATCTATAATCGCCAATACCTACAACAGTACTAGGTGGCGCAATAATTACTCCGCCATTCCATCGAACATCAACACCCTCATGATAATCTGATTTAGTATTTATATTCTCGTTAAATTCATCTAATAAGTCATCACCAACAAAATAATAGTAATGAAATCCTTTTGTACAACTTTCAGCCATTAATGTATCAGGAAATTTACCATTTACCTTTTCCCATTCTTTTATAGCTTTGGTACCGTCCTTACCGTCTTTTTTGTCAACATCTATAACAAGAAGATTATTAGACCTTTCACCTGTAACAATCGCTATGCTTGCATTAGGGTATCTGTTCCAATACTGTTTAGCAGCGCTAACGGTATTTATAGCCTCTGTTTTCCAATTCAAATGCCACTTTATAGCCTTTTTTATTTCTGTTTTTCCTGATTTTTTATTAAATACTTTTTTCTTTCTAGCATTTATGGGACATAACGATAAACCCATTTCAACATATTTGACTGCACTGTCTTTATACTTGCTTAAATCATCCATCAGCTACCTCCTTTCTAAGAAATAGCACCTAACCGTACGCCAATACATTAATTGATACCATTTACTTTCTTGTAGCTTTCTAGTGCTTTTACCTTGTTGCTTACATCCAACCCTACATAGTCACGTTGAAAACGTTTTATTTCAGCTTGTGAGAACATATAGCACTTGCCCGTTTTAGTAGCCCTGATGATGCCGACTTCTCTAAGCATTGTAATTTGATCACGACTAACATTAATCAGTTCTGATACTTCATCTTGAGTAAGCATTTTTAAATCAGTCATTGTCCTAATCCTCCATTTCTTTTATGACTTTAATAATGTGTTTCTTTTTCTCTTGTGGTAATTCACGTCTAAACCATCTAGTAATTGTAGGTTCACTTATACCAAGTCGATCTGCTAACTGCCACATCTTGATATCTTTTTCTTTTAACAATTTTCTAATATCCTGATTACACATGCTTGTTTCCTCCTTTCTATCATCATAATCAATATTATAAAGTATTATTAACTACATTATAAGTCCCATTATCAAAAATATTTTTGATTTATTTTTTAATACAACTACCTTTTAGGTGTTTGTGTATTTACAATCATCATCATAAATGATATACTTAGAGCATAAGGAGGAATTTTAAAGTGTATACAAACGTAATTAAAAGAGAACCTATATCTACATCTATTAGGTTAAGTGAATTAATGAAAGAAAAAGAGCTAACTTGTAGAAAATTAGCTCAGGATTTAAATGTCGAAGAAAAAACAGTTCAAAAATGGAGAAAGGGCGGAACCATCAGAAAAAGCAATTTAACTGTATTAGCAAAATATTTTAATGTTGATGTGGACTATCTAACTTGCAAACAGGTAGAAAGGAAAGTTTTAAATATAGAACAGTGGGAAAAAGAGTGCCAAGAGGAGTTTGACTATTACTATGGTACTGATGAATATAAATCTGACAAAGCTTTTAAAGAATTACTTGAATATTCAACAGTTCATCATATAGTTGAAATAGAAATACATAAAACTGAACCTGTTAAATCTCAGTTTCTTTCAAATGGTGAACTATTAACTGTCGTTTCTTTTGCTCCTACAGATTCTAAAATATTAATAGAGGGTCGTGATGGTGAAAAGAAATACCTTTCAGCTAGAAAATATGAAGAATTTAAAAATGATATTATCGAATATATTAAATTTAGGCTTACTAATCTAAAGACAATGACTGATGAGGAAATAGACAGGGATATAGAAAAAGATCAACAGGAGATTGCTGAGCAGTTTGATATTGAAGAATAAAAAAAAGCGCCTCCTACGGACATAGGAAACGCTGAGCGTAAATTAACATATTGGCGTACGTTTATTTACGCTCCTATTATAGCAAAAAACAGCGTGTAATGAAACTATTTTATAAAGGAGTGAATTATTATGAGTATTAGAAAAAGAACCAGCAAGAAAGCTAAAAACGGTTACGTGTATGAAGTGTATTTTCCATACAAGATTAACGGTATTATTGAACGTTATTCTAAATCAGGATTTAAGACAAAAAAAGAGGCTCAGGAGCATGAGGTTTTAATGTTAGCTGAGGTAAAGGAAAGTGGAAAGATTAAAAAAACAGTTAACAAAACATTTGATGATGTCTACAGTGAGTTTATAGAGATTGGGGCAAGTGAATATCAACCAAACACCATTACACTGATGAAAAGAAATTACAAAGCCCATGTTAAAGAAAAATTAGGCAATATACCAATTACAACAATTGATTACGCTTTATTACAAAAGTATTTCAATTCTCGTAATGAATATGGAATAAGTGTAAATAAAAACGTAAAGAGCGTTATTAACAACGTACTTAATTATGCTATAAAACTATCCTATATCAATAACAATCCTATGTCATTAGTAAAAATAAGTGGTGTTGATAAAGCCAAAGATAAAGAGCAAATCTTGCTAGACAGTGAAATGAATATCATTATTAACAAACTTGAGCAAACTAATGATTTTACATATCAGGCATATGCTACTGCTATTCAAATTGGAAGATATACAGGTCTTAGGATCAGTGAAGTATTTGCTTTAGATAAAAAAGACTTCGATTTTGAAAATGATACAATTGATATAAATAAAAAATTAGTATACCAGGAACTAAAAAAAGAGCAACTGTATCATATCAATAAAATGAAGTCTAAAAAATCTAAAGCTATTATACCATTGGCAAACATACTAAAGAATACATTAATTGAATGGTTTAAAAAAAATCCATATGATAAAGTTATCTGTGATATAGATGGCCATTACCTACACCCTAATTACTTTACCACTGATATGAAAAAAGTATGTGATCCATTAAATATATATTTTCATTTTCATATGCTAAGGCATACATTTGCCACAACTCTAGCAACTAACAACGTTGATATTAAAACTACTCAGGAACTAATGCGACATAGTAATTTTAATACTACTATGAATATCTATACCCATATTAATGATAATGTAAAGAAAAAGGCATTAAATGATGTTTTCAATATAAAAAGTGGCGAAAAAGTGGCGAAAACACAAAAAGAGTTTAGCAAATTAAGCTAAACTCCAGACACACCAACACTTTAGAAAAAACAAATAGAAAACAAAAAGAAGTCCCAAGACTTCTTAATTTTATTCTGCTACTTTTTGTTCCTTAATAACTTTAGCAATAGAAGCAATTACATCTTTTTCGTCATCACCTTCAGCAATGATTTCTACTGTAGCTTTAGTAGGAACACCTAAAGACATAACTCCCATAATAGATTTTAAGTTTACTTCTTTACCATTATAAACTAATTTAATATCACTTGTAAACTTACTAGCTTGGTTAACTAAGATAGTAGCTGGTCTAGCATGTAATCCTACTGGATCAGATACTACAAAAGATAATTTTTCTGCCATTTTATGACTCCTCCTTAAAATTTCTATAAATCAATTATACCACCTAAA
>OFFG01001695.1_pt1 | contig 12502 bp, 10 predicted proteins | sample 1521331 | NCBI WGS metagenome assembly OFFG01 (sample SAMEA3504129, study PRJEB24116) | mouse gut metagenome | biome: mouse gut; feature: mouse-associated habitat; material: faeces | place: Denmark | collected 2011 | reverse complement strand
GCCTCTTTTTTACTTTCAGCTTTCGGCCGGAGCCACGGTGTACCGAACTCCGTCCTTCTCATAAAGCTGCGTCAGCACTGCCCCCGCTTCTGTAGGATAGATGACTCCGTTCTCACAGCGGATGGATTGGACGCCTTCTGCTGCCAGCTGTTTCAACGCTTCTTTTTCAAAACTGTTGGCAATATAGACCGGCGCCATCCTTATCAGGATCTCCCCACAGCCTTTATCTCCGGCATAGCACACCAGATTGGGCACAGAGCTTTTGCACAGCCCGTCCTCCGGGTCCAAATAAGGCGTCCGGATTTCCCCGTCCTCCATCTCATAAAACCGGTTCAGATCCCGGTCATTGATCGGGTAATCTCTCAGGCATACCATGCCGGCTGGTCCCCGGATGCTCATAACGGCCGCCGGATATACGGTCTGCCCTTGGCAGTCATAGAGCTGCACAGAGTATTCTGTCCCGCTGCCATCCAGATTCCGGATGAATCCGTCATAGCTGGTCAGCGTCCCCCGGGTGTAACCCAGCGCGGTCAGCTCCTGGGCGAGGTAGTCCGCAATAAAAGCGTTTGCAGTCCAGGAAAATCCAATAAAATCGTCTATTTCCTCCCGCCCAGCATAGGCCAGATACTCTGTCGACACATACAGACGTACCTGGTTATCCCCCAGCAGTTCTATCCGGACCGCCTCCGGGTCTCGGGCAAAGGCAGCGATCTCCCGATATTCCTGGGCTATGTCCTCGTTGAGACGCGGGTCAAAGTCTACAATCTGGCTGTCATCCACACAGAAAAACAGGTCGTCATACCGGTCATAAACCGGTCCCAGATACAGCAGCCTGCTGCCGCTGCGCTCCATAACTTCCAGCGCCCGATACAGTCCCGGCTCCACTTTTACAGTCTGATTTGGATGCAGATTGATGGTCCGGACATTGCCGGTCTCCTCAAATTCCTCTCCGCTGTGGAACATCTGATAGGCGGAGCGGCACAACTGGGTATATTGAGTGGACACCGCTCTCCGCTCGGCGGACGTAGGCGCATAATAGAAGAATGTGAAATCCTCCCCGCAACTGGTTCCCACACTGGCGCCAGCTTCAATCTCCGTCCATCCGGTTTCCGGTGTCAACAGCTGCAAAACCGCGTAGGCCAGCAGTCCCAATCCCAGCACCAGCAGCACCCCGGCGGTAATCAACCGCCGTCCGATATGCTCTTCGTTGAGTTCAATACGCTTTACTGGCGGGGGATGGGGCCTCTCCCGCTTATCTCTGGCGGTACGTTTCAAGCTAGGCCACCACTCTCCACAGCAACAGCAGGAACACCAGCAGAATCACACCAATTAGTATAAATCCGGCAATGGCTCCCTTCCTGCACATCTTGTAGTTGCGGGTATGGCGGAATTTTTTGAACAGCAGCGCCGCAATCAGGCCCAGAATAGGCAGGAAAAAGGAGATGACCATATACCAGATACTGCCAGTATCATGGGTGGGATGAATCAGGAACTCCTCTTCCGCAGCCTTGTCCGTCTCGTCATCCTGGATGGTGTGAACCTCCTCCGGCGCACCGGGCTCCCGGATAGTAATGGGTTTGACGGGCACACCCTTCTCGCGAATGGCCTTGTATTCCGCGATTTCCTTTTTGTTGCCGTAGATATAGTGGTCATACCCGATACACACAAACTCCGGCTTATCCTGGCTGTAGTCGTGAATAGAGGGATCGTAGGTGTACAGCACCTTGTTCTTCTCCAGCTGGGGATCCGGAATAGGGATAGCCGAAATCAGGGAATGGGTGTAGGGGTGCAGCGGGAAGTTGAACAACTCCTCCGCCTCCGCCACCTCTACAATCCGGCCCTTGTAAATGACACCGATCCGGTCGGAAATGAAGCGCACCACCGACAGGTCATGTGCGATGAAGAGGTAGGTAAGGTTCTTCTCCTCCTGGAACTTCTTCATCAGGTTGAGCACCTGGGCACGAATGGACACATCCAGAGCGGAGATGGGCTCGTCGGCCACCACCAATTCCGGCTCCATGACCATGGCACGAGCAATGCCGATGCGCTGCCTCTGGCCACCGGAGAACTCATGGGGATAACGGGTCAGATGCTCCGGCAGCAGGCCCACCTCGGCCACCATCTCCTCCACCTTCCGCACCCGGTCGGCCTCGTTTTCAAACAGATGGAAATTGTACAGACCCTCGGAAATAATATAGTCCACGGTAGCCCGTTCGTTCAGGGACGCGGCGGGATCCTGGAACACCATTTGGATATTCCGAATGACCTCCCGGTCCAGAGCATGGGGAATCTTGCCCGAAATGCGCACGCCCTTGTACTGGATCTCACCTTTAGCCAGAGGATTGACCCGGATGACGGCCCGGCCAACGGTAGTCTTGCCGGAGCCAGACTCGCCTACCAGGGAAAAGGTTTCTCCCTTGTAGATATCAAAGGAAGCGTCCTGAACGGCCCGGACCGCATCCTCCCCCTTGCCGAACGTGATGTCCACATTCTTCAGGGACAGCAATATTTCCTTGCCATTCTCTGCAATGGGACCATGCTCCGGCAGGCGGCCGCTGTGGACCGCGTTCTCTTGTTTCAATGTAGCCACGTTTTTCTCCTCCCCCTAAATATTGAACGCGCGGATCAGCTTCTCGTGAATGTCCTGGATGCCCTCCGGCTTCTCGATCTTGGGGGCGTTGGGGTCCAGCAGCCAGGTCTTGGCATAGTGGGTATCCGTGACCTTGAACATAGGGGGCTCCAGCAGGGTGTCGATCTTCAGGCAGTAAGGATTCCGGGGCGCGAAGGAGTCTCCCACGATCTGGTTATAAAGAGAAGGCGGTGTGCCGGTAATGGAATAAAGCTTTGTATTCTTCTGGGCCAGCTGAGGCAGGGAAGAGAGCAGCGCCCAGGTATAAGGGTGCCGGGGATCATAGAAAACTTCTTCCACAGTACCCAGTTCTATCACCTGTCCGGCGTACAGCACAGCTACCCGGTCCGCCACGTTGGCCACCACACCCAGGTCATGGGTGATAAAGACAATGGTGTAATTGAACTCCTTCTGCAAGTCCTTGATCAGCTGCAAAATCTGGGCCTGAATCGTCACGTCCAGAGCCGTGGTGGGCTCGTCGCAGATAAGGATCTTGGGCTGGCACGACAGGGCAATGGCGATGACGATTCTCTGGCGCATACCGCCGGAGTACTGGAAGGGATAGTCGTCAAACCGGGCCTCCGCCTTGGGGATACCTACCTTTCTCATCAGCTCCAGAGCCCGGCGGCGGGCCTCCGCTTCGGAGCACTGCTGGTGCTTGAGAATGATGGAGGTGATCTGCTTGCCGATGGTAATGATGGGGTTGAGGCTGGTCATGGGATCCTGGAACACGGTGGCAATCCGCCGGCCCCGGATCTGGCCCCAGTCTTTGGCATACTGGACCTTAGCCAGATTGAGGATGCAGGTGCCATGGAGAGCCTCCGCCGTCTCATCCAGATATCTCACCCGGAACGAGACATCGTCAAAGACCGCGTTGCGCTGGTTCTCATCGTTCAGATCCACTCCCAGCTGCATGGCCTTTTTCAGCGCCTTCTCCAGCTTATGAACCATCTGCACCCGCTGATGGAAACCATACCGTCCCACGGAGAGGTAGATTTCCTTGGCCAGAACCTCGTTGCGCTTCACCGTCTCAGGGGAAATCTCCCCCTTGATCTCCCGCTCGTACTGCGCATGCAGAGCGGCGGAACGCTCCTGATAGTGCTTCTGGAAGGAGGCGTCTCCCGCAGCGGCGGACTTGTGCTTCCGGATAAGCTCCTCTTCCTGTTTTTTCAGGGCCTTGATCTGCTCGTCATAGTCGTTGATGATCCGGTCGGTTTCCTGAATCTTGTCCTTTTCTTTCCTGCGGTCGAAGGTCTGCTTGAGATTGAAGGCATCGGTTCGCTTGCCCTGCAATTCCCGGAGCTTCTCATCCATTGCAGCCCGCTCTTCGGCACTCAGGGTGCTTTTCTCCCGCTTCTCGCTCTCCAGCTTCAGAATCTTCTGATACGTGGCCGCCCCCAGCTCGAGGCGGGATGCCTCGTTGAGTTTGGTGTGGGAGCTCGAGATTATCTTCTGCGCACCGGAGGTCAGCTTCACGTGGGTGTCCGCCAGCTCCTCATCATTATAAATGATGCTCCCTTCGCTGACAAAACCGTTGGAGTCCAGCATCCCTGCGAAGGTCTTGGTGAACACGCTCTTGCCGGAGCCGGATTCGCCCACGATGGCGATGGCCTCGTTCTCATAGATGTCCAGGGAGATGCCCCGAATGGCGGTCAGCACCCGGCCACGGACCCGGAATTTCACCCACAGGTCCTTGACGGACAGCAATACTTTTTTCTCTTCTGCCATGGCTCTCCCCCCTTACATATGCGTCCGCGGATCGGACGCGTCGCCCAGACTCTGACCGGTCACGTACAACACCACGGAAATGACGATGGCAATAGCCACCGGACTCCAGAACTCGAAGCCCCAGCCCGGCGTCACCATGGCGCTCTCCGCCGAATAGATCAGCCGGCCCAGACTCATGTCCGGCAGACCGATGCCGATATAGGCCAGAAACACCTCGTAAGAGATGTAGGACGGAATCTCCGCCGCCAGCAGGGTCATGATGATGCTGGTCATAAAGGGCAGGATGTTCTTCATTGCGATCTTGACGGTGTTGGTCCCCAGGCAGCGGGAGGCCAGATTGTATTCCCGGTCCCGGATGATAACCACCTGAGTTCGGATGGAGTAAGCAATGCCGATCCATCCCGTTACCGTCAGAGCAAACACCATGGTCCAGAAGGTTGGACTCAGAATCAGAACCAAAACGGAAATTTGCAGAATATAGGGAATGTTGGCAATAATCTGGTAAAGCACCATCATCACTGTGTCCACCTTCTTGGAGAATCCCCAGATAGCCCCAAGGATCACGCCGATGGTCATATTGATGACTCCGCAGATGAAAGCTAGGGATACGGAAATCCGCGCACCGTTCCAGATGGCGTCAAAGGTGGAGTTGCCCGCGTTGCCGGTGCCCAGAATCCACTTGATGGAAAAGCCGAACTGCTCAATGGCCGCGCCGGGCATCAGGTGCTTGGCGTCGCTGCTGAGCAGCTGGCCGAAACGGTCATACTCTGTAAACGTGGGGTACAGGTAGCAGAACAGAATCACGGCGGCCAGCAGAATCAGGATGACAATGTTCAGTTTCTTCCGGAAAAACACCTTGAACACGCTCTGCCAGTATGAATACCGGGGCGCGGTAATCTTCTCGGACTCCAGGTCGCTGTGGTCCTGCCTGGAAAAGAGCTCCTGTGTGCTCAGGCCCAATTTACTGTAATCATATTCCATCGCTCTCACCTATCCTTTGTCGTAAACGAAATCCGCGGGTCCATAGCGGCCATAAGGACGTCGCCCAGAATGGTGGATGTCACCGTCAACACGGAGTAGAACAGAGTAACGCCCACAATTACGCCGTTGTCATACTTGTTGATGGCCTCGGTCAGCAGGTTGCCGGTACCGGGGACCACGTACACCCGCTCGGTGATGATCGCGCCGACCAGCGCGCTGAGAATCGCGCCGGGAATGCCATGAACCAGAGGAATGGCGGCATTTTTCAGAATGTGTCCTCTGAAGATTTCCCCTTCCGTCATGCCGCTGGCCCGGGCGAACTTCACGTAGTCGGAGTTCATCTGGTCGATCATGTACCGCCGCAGCCATTTCATCAGCATTGCCACCTGGGGCAGTGCCAGAGAAACAATGGGCAGCACATAGATCAGCTTGCTGGTGGATTCCACGTCGAAGGTGATAGGCATGCCCAGCTTCGCGCCGATGGCCTTGAACATGAAGATATAGGCCAGAGACGGCACTGCCGAGATGAACACAATGTAGAATGTGCCCAATTTATCCACCAGCCGGTCCTTTTTCTGAGCCATCAGAATGCCGATAGGCACAGCCAGCAGATAGGCCAGGCAGGTGGCGATGATGCCAATGACAAAAGAATAGCCGATCTTGGACAGACCGCTTCTCACCGTGTCCACCACGGTATAGTCGTCAGTGAACCGGTCCTCATAGATCATGCTGCTGGTGCGGGATCCCGCCAGATAAGTGGCGGTATGCAGATCGTCCGCGCTGTCCTCCTGAAGTCCCGTGGGGAAGGTGGTGGGGCGCATGACGTAGGAGCCCTGGGTGCGCGTCATACTGTGAAATACGTCCACGCCCGTACTCACGGAATAGGACATGCCCAGCCGGATGGTGGCCAGATTCTGGTGTATATAAGGGAATGTAGAGTCGCAATAGAGCAGGTACTTGTGCTTTGTTCCGTTGCCGATGATGGCGGGGGAGAACTTCCCCTCATAGACCGGGTCATAGAGCGTGAAGGTGAGACCCCGGTTTTCGATGTCCTCCTCCACATAATGCACGCTGTCAATTTCCAGCAGACTGCCGAAGTACTCCACCAGCCGCTGGGCCAGAGGCCGGTCCTTCACGGCGAACAGCTGCTGCTGTCCCCCGTTCTTCAGCTTGCCGCGCTTGTTGACGTCAGCGTCCAGCCGCTGAACCTTATAGCCCTGGGACTCATATTCTTCCGTAAATTTCTTGACAAATTCCGCCGTCTCCGGACTGTCGTCCTCTGGCGTACGGCCAATGGACGCAGCAGCGGCGCGGGTATCCTCATCAATCTCGCCCTGCCGTACCAGCTCCTGCATATAGTCCGTATAGGGCACGAAATCCAGATATCCGAATTCTTCCCACTTGGTATTGCGGTACACCTCCCGCTGGTTGGAGGCCGTCTTGTTATACACGGCGTCCTGGGCGAACACCCGGGTGCGGTCCAGCAGGGAGTAGATCATGATCATGACGATGGCAATGACCACGCAGATGGCGCCAATGCCATACAAAACACGCTTTAACAGATATTTGAGCATACCGGTTCCCCCATCTCTCTGATCTGAGAACCTGTATTCATAGCCGGGGAACCTCCGGAAGCCTGTTCAGCCCCGCGGCGCAGCGGGAAACCCCTGCCGTCAGGTTCTGCGGCTGTGAATGCAGGTTTTTTGATAAGTGCAGCGGGAGAATGGAATATTCCATTCTCCCGCAAGCACAGCTATAGATTCTTCTTGCCGTTTACCGGCGTCAGCGGATTAATACAGGCCGATGCACTTGGCCATGTAACCGGCGCCGTCGGGCAGCATGGTATCCAGATAGGTGGAGGGATCACCGTAGTCGGGGCCCCAACCGGACAGATCGTAGATGTCGTAGTTGGACTGGGTTCCCTTGTCCATATCATAGCCGGCCTTGTACCAGTCGTCCTGGTCGCCGCCCACCAGATTGACAATGATCCTGCCCTCGGTAGTGGCCTCCACAGCCTGCTTGAACGCGTTGGCCATGTTGGTGTAGTTCTCGTCGTTCTGCTGATAGGGCAGATCCACGTAGATGGGATTCTCCGCGCTGATGTCGCAGTTGTACTCAGCCAGCTCCTCAACGGCCTTGTCCAGGTACTCCTTGGACGCAGAGGGGTTGAACCAGCCGTCAAAGCCGTCGCTGCTGCCGGTGGCCTCGTCCCAGACCTTGACGGGGATGCCGTCAGCGTCCAGCTGGGCCTGCATCACGGCGCCGTAAGCGGTGCCGGCGGCAAAGGTGGTGGGCGTGCCGTTGACGTCAACGGTCACATCCTCCAGCAGGTACATAAAGTTGCCGGGGGTGTAGGAGTTACGCAGGCTCACCAGCTTCAGCTCCTCGCCGACGCCCTGCGCGTTACGGCCGGCATGGTCCACGGCCAGGCACAGAGCCAGACGGAAGTTGGTGTTGTTGATGGCCACGTGGGTCCGGGCGCGCTGCTCCTCGGTCTGGGGGGAGACAAGCTTGGTGGGATCGTTATCGTTGGCAAAAGCCACACGGTTGAGGTTGATGAAGCCCACAAAGCTGGTGGAATCGGTGTCGACGATGGTGTTGTAGCCCTCATAGAGGCCGTCGGCCTTGGCAGCCTCAATTACGGCCGCGTTCAGGGTCACGTTGGTGACGGTACCGGCCTTGAAGTCCTGATAGGCCTTGGTAGCGTCGGTGCCATCGTTGAAGCGCCAGTTGAGGGTCTTGGTCTGGAGGTTCTCAGCGTTCCACCAGGCGGGGTTGGCCTGGAAGACGATCATGCTCTTCTCGGTGTGGCTGGTGACCAGATAAGGACCGCAGTAGGCGATGTTGTTGGTATCCTTGCCATAGGTGTAGTCGGCGGCGGAATCGTCGAAATCGGCGCCGAACTTGCCGCCATGGGACTCATAGTAGGTGCGGCACAGGGGGGAAGCCACGGTGGCATAAGTCAGCATGGTGGGGAAGTAGGTGCAGCTCTCATTGAGCGTGTACTTCAGGGTGTACTGGTCCACGGCCTCCACGCCCACCTGGGAGAAGTCGGTCAGGGTGCCATCGGCGTAGTCCTGAGCGCCCTTCACCAGATTCAGGGTCAGCGCACTGGCCTTGTTGACGTCCACCATGTGCTGATAGCCGGCCACCCAGTCGTCCGCCTGGACGGGGGCGATCTCACGGCCCTGGGAATCCACCCAGTTCACGCCCTGACGGATGTGGAAGGTGAACTCGGTGTTGTCCTCGTTGGCTTCCCAGCTCTCGGCCAGGGAGGGCATCAGATCGTTCTCGCAGTTGTACTCAAGCAGGTTGTCGCAGGTCTGGATAATGGCGCGGGTGTCGGCCTGCTTCTGGGTGCCCAGAGCGTCCCAGGTAGCGGGGTCGGAGGTGTAGGCGTAATCATAGGTGTCGCCGATGGTGTAGCCATGCTCGGTCAGATACTTCTGCACCTCGTCGTGATAGGTGCCGGTACCGCGCAGCTCATTCCACAGGCTCTTCATGGCCTCCCAGTCCTCCACCGTCACCATCTCGTTGGTGACAATGATGTCATGGAAGCGGTCGGCATCGCTGCCCCACATGATGGTGGAGCCGCTGCGGGGAGCCACCTTGCGCAGCACGTACTGGCCGCCGCGGGTGGTCAGAGGGATCATCACGCCGGCGCCCAGCATCTTGCCTTCGGCCAGAGCCATCAGCGCGTAGCGCTCGGATGTGTTATTGGTCTCAAACGCCTTCATGTAGGTCTCATAGAACTCACCCAGAGCGGCGTCGTAGACCTCATCCTCGTCGTAGGTGTAGGGGACGAGCTCGCCGTCAGCGGCAGGCTCCACAGGGGTATCGGTGTCATCGGGGGTGTCGGTGGGGGTGTCCTGGGGCTGATCGGCGGGGGGGTTGTTGTTTCCGCCGCAGGCAGCCAGACTCAGCAGCATTGCCAGAGCCAGCACCAGGCACAGGATCTTCTTTTTCATGATATGCCTCCTATAAATTTATCTCCAGCCGTACCGGAGCGAACTGCTCCGCCCGGTTGAATCCTAAGGAAACCAGAGGGAATGGCAGCAGCTGTGCTGCTGCCCGCTTTAAAGTATTTAAAGCGCTAAATTGCCTTCAACCAGAAAAAGCGTGGTCTGGGTACGCTCTGGGGGTACGCTGCGGGCCACGCTGAGAGAGGAAGAGGAACATTTTCCCGGAAAATATTATACTGAAAAAACGATGGCTTGTCAATAACGCCCTTTCTGAAAATGCAGCCAAATTTGTCAAAACTTTCAAGCCCGCTGAGCCCAATCTCTATCAAACAGCACAAAAAGCAGGGAAAGCCCTTTCTCCGCCGCTTCGACTGTTTTCTTCCTCCCTCTAATTTTGCAGGACGGCGGGCAAAATATGCACCGCGGATGGATTTGGCACTCCGGAACCGCGCCGGACGGCATGTTCGGCTCCGCCGGAAATCTCATTTGGAAGGTTCTCCCTCTTGGCAAATATTTGATGGTGTAGTATACTGGAGAAAATATCATGCATCGGCGACGGAACCGAAGCGCTTTTCCGTTCCGCCGCCTTTCCGCCGATTCTCGGGAGGGAGCCTATGAGAGCGTTTCTCAAACGACACAGAGTTGTACATATCTGGCTGGCAGCGCTTCTCGCGCTGTTCGTCCTCTACCGGCTGGCCGTCAGCTCCGCAGCGGCGGCCAACGCGGTGTCCGCCGTGACCCAGCGGCTGAAGGACGGATACGCCCGCCTCTGGTATCTCTTTCCTTTTTCAGTTGTGGAGTGGTTTTACGCGGCCTTTGCTGTGGGCAACGGCGTCTGGCTGGCGGTGCTTTTTCACCGGGTGCGAATCCGGAAGGGACGGCGGCTGGAATCGGCCTACGGCTGCGCCATGGGTATTTTATGCCTGTGGCTGACGGCCTGGGTCTTCTCCTGCCTGTGCTGGGGCGTGAACTACTACGCCGACGGCTTTCAGCAGAAAAGCGGCATTTACGCCCAGCCGGTGACGGCGGAGGAACTGGAGCGGGTGGCGGTGTATTTCACGGACCGTCTGGCAGAAATCTCGGATGAGGTGCCCCGGGATGAGGACGGGGTTTTCGCCGCCTCCCGGGACGATATATTTGCCGCCAGCACCCAGGTCTATGACAACCTCTCTCAGGAGTTCCCCTTTCTGGCCCGGGAGGACCGGACGCCGAAAAAGATGTTTTTCTCCCGGCTGTTCAGCGCCATGAACTTCACGGGCTTCTACAGCCCCTACACCGGGGAATCCAATCTGAACGTGGACTCCCCCGCCTGCCTGCTTCCGGCGAACATCGCCCACGAGCTGGCCCACCAGCGGGGCATCGCTTCGGAGCAGGAATGCAACTTCCTGGCCATCGCCGCCTCCACTTCCTCGGACGACGTGGTCTACCAATACTCCGGCTATCTGATGGGATACATTCAGCTGTCCAACGCCCTCTATCGGGCGGACTACCAGCGCTGGGCGGCCCTGCGGGCCTCGCTGCCGGAGGAGGTTCTGGCAGATCTGCGCTACCACAGCGCCTACTGGGCGCAGTTCGACGGCCTGACGGCCCAGGTCAGCACCAGCCTCTACGACTCTTCCCTGAAGTCCTTCGGACAGGCGGATGGAATTCAGAGCTACGGAACGGTGGTGGACCTGCTGGTCGCCTACTACTGACGGCGGCAGATGCCGTGATGGAAGGAAAGGAGCGTTTCCCCCTTATGGAAATCCATCCAATTGCCCATATCCGGACCGACTTCCGGGAAAAGTTTGGAATCCCCCGCCAGAGCGGTCTGGTGGAGGCCCTGGAGGCCGTTGTCATTTTCGAGCCTCCCTACCGCGTTCCCGACGCGGTAAGAGGGCTGGAGGAGTTTTCTCATCTCTGGCTGATCTGGGAATTCTCCCGGGCCCGGCGGGAGAACTGGTCTCCCACGGTACGGCCGCCCCGTCTGGGAGGCAACCGGCGGATGGGCGTCTTCGCCACCCGCTCCCCCTTCCGGCCCAACGCCCTGGGCCTCTCCGCCGTGGGCCTCGAAGCCGTGGAACAGGACCCCGTCCTTGGCCCCGTCCTCCATGTCGCCGGAGCCGACCTCCTGGACGGCACCCCCATCTACGATATCAAACCCTATATTCCTTACGCCGATTCCCTGCCCGAGGCTGCGGGGGGCTTTACCGACCGGGTGGAGCGCGTCATGCTGGCCGTGGACTGCCCCCCCGCCCTCCTGGAGCAGGTGCCCGATGAAAAGCGGGCTGCCCTTCTGGGCGTCCTCGCCCAGGACCCACGCCCCTCCTACCAGGCGGACCCGGACCGGGTCTACGGCATGTCCTTTGCCGGTCTGGAGGTCCATTTCACCGTAAATGGCGGACGGCTGATCGTGACAGAGATTTCCGGAGGAGCAGCGGTATGAGTACCAAACAGTTGGCGGACTTGATCGTGAGCGGACTGGAAGCCGCCCTTCGCCATGCCTCCCTGCCCTCGATCCGTTCAATATATATTTACGGTTCCTATTGCAGGGGAGATTGGCTGGATTGCAGCAGCGACTTGGATGTAGGCGTGATTACGTCTGAAACAGACGATTCCGGCGCGGAACGGGACATCCTCTGGCTGCGGGATACCCTGGACCGGCTGAAAGGGGAAGCATTCCCCTCCCATTGCCCCGGCGGGATCGACCTCAGCCGCTCCCCTGAAAGCGCGGTGCCCAGGACCCTGGAGGAGGCCGCCATCCCGTCGCCTTACGCCCCCTTTTCCACCACCCTGTTCGATCTGCGCGCCCACCACCTCTCTCTGTACGGGGAGGAACTGGACCACATCCTGCCTCCGGCTCCGTCCCCCTCCGGTGCCGCTGGAGACTGGTTGGCCGCCCTCGACACCCGTGCGGCGTCCCTCGGGACCAGCGACCCCAGGCTGATGTTCCTAGCCTATAAGGCAATCACGGCCGCACAGCTGCATTTCGGACGGCCCACCCTTCACAAATACCGTATCTTGGAGCTCTACCAGAGCTATGTCCCCAATTTTGAGGAAAAAACGTTTGGGGAACGGGTTATCCGCAACTATCTTGGCTCCTTTTATCCCGGGCGCCCGCCGGTGCCGCTCCCCGGCACGGAGTGCTGCAAATTGATCCATCAGCTGCGTATGCTCAAGGACCGCCCATAGATTGTTAAGTGCGCCTCCTTTGGGAAGGCGC
>OFFG01001692.1_pt1 | contig 12524 bp, 11 predicted proteins | sample 1521331 | NCBI WGS metagenome assembly OFFG01 (sample SAMEA3504129, study PRJEB24116) | mouse gut metagenome | biome: mouse gut; feature: mouse-associated habitat; material: faeces | place: Denmark | collected 2011 | reverse complement strand
CCGCCGCGAAGCGGCGGGTAGGGTCTGAATTAGCGGACTGAAGGCTGCAGCAGTTCCTGGCCGCCCATGTAGGGCTGCAGTGCCTTGGGGATCCGGACACTTCCATCCGCCTGGAGGTTATTCTCCAAAAACGCGATGAGCATCCGGGGCGGCGCCACCACGGTGTTGTTCAGGGTATGGGCAAAGTACAGCTCCTTGCTTCCCTCCTTGCGCACCCGGATACCCAGCCGCCGCGCCTGGGCATCTCCCAGGTTGGAGCAGGAGCCAACCTCGAAGTACTTCTGCTGCCGGGGGCTCCAGGCCTCCACATCGAAGGATTTCACCTTCAGGTCTGCCAGGTCCCCGGAGCAGCACTCCAGGGTGCGGACGGGAATATCCAGGGTGCGGAAGAAATCCACGGTATTCTGCCAAAGCTTATCGTACCAGGCCATGCTGTCCTCCGGCTTGCAGACCACAATCATCTCCTGCTTTTCAAACTGGTGGATGCGGTAGACGCCCCGTTCCTCGATGCCGTGGGCGCCGACCTCCTTGCGGAAGCAGGGGGAGTAGCTGGTAAGGGTCTGGGGCAGGGCTGCCTCGTCGTTGATGGTATCAATAAATTTCCCGATCATGGAGTGCTCCGAGGTACCGATCAGGTAGAGGTCCTCCCCTTCGATCTTGTACATCATATTTTCCATTTCGGCAAAGCTCATGACCCCCTTTACCACATCGCTGCGGATCATAAAGGGAGGGATGTAGTAGGTGAAGCCCCGGCCAATCATAAAATCCCGGGCATAGGAGAGAATGGAGGAATGGAGGCGGGCAATATCCCCTTTCAGGTAGTAGAAGCCGTTGCCGGAGGTCCGGCGGGCGCTGTCCAGGTCGATGCCATCCAGGGTCTCCATAATATCCACGTGGTAAGGGATCGGATAGTCCGGGACCACAGGCTCGCCGTAACGCTGGATCTCTACATTTTCGCTGTCGTCCTTGCCAATGGGAACAGAGGGGTCGATGATGTTGGGAATGACCATCATCCGGGACTTGACCTCCTCGGCATAGACCTTCTCGTCCTCCTCCAGCTGGGCCATTTCGTCGGCCATGGCCTTTACCTGGGCCTTGGCGGCTTCGGCCTCCTCCTTTTTGCCCTGGGCCATAAGGGCACCGATCTGCTTGGAGATGACATTTCGCTGGTTGCGCAGCTCGTCACAGCGGGTTTTGGCGGCCCGGAACTTTTTATCAAACTCGATGACCTCGTCCACCAGGGGAAGCTTTTGGTCCTGGAATTTTTTGCGGATGTTTTCCTTGACGATCTCCGGGTTGTTGCGTACAAATTTCATATCAAGCATAATTTTTCTCTCCTCTGTGATATAGTGATTGGAATTTATCACTGTTTCGCTTTATTGGGCGGTTTTTATATCAGCTTTTTCCCGCATACCGGGCAGTAGTTCGGCAGACCGCCCCGGATCTCCAGGCTTTCCCCACAGTAGGGACAGCGGCAAAAAAACATCGCCTGAACCACCCCGGCAATGGCGGCGGCAACCCCCAGGGCCATCATCGCTCCCAGCTCCAAAAGCGCACCCAAAAATCCTGCCGCTGCCCCGATCCCCAGGGCGATCTTCATCAGGCGGCAGCTTTGGCGGTAATTCATTCGGCGGGCCTCCTTCCCTGGCGTCGTGCGGGAAGATTTGAATGGGCTCTTAGTACCCTTCCAGTCTAATCCCACAGCCCGGACAGCAGCGGGGCATCCCGTTCCGGGTGTCCAGCAGCTTTTTGCAGTTGGGACAACGGCAGAAGAATTTTGTCTGGAAAATCCCCGCCAGGGCGATGATCCCTCCAAAGAGAAGGAGCAGCTCTTGCTGTACCAGAATTCCGATTCCTTCCATGATAAGTCCAACTGCCAGGGCGATGCCTTCCAGGCGGTTGCTTTGGCGATAGTTCATCTCCGTAGCCCTCCTTTTCCGAAACGCTGAGGCTGTTTCTTCAAAATGCGGGCACCGGTCCACTGCTTGCTTTTAGTTCCAGTGGATATGCTCCGCCAAACGCTTCAAATCCTCCAGGGAATAAAACTCTATTTCCAATACCCCCCCGCGGGGGGAGCGTTTTACCTTCACCTTCCGCCCTAGGGTCTCCCCCAGGCTGATCTCTACCTCCCGGTATCCACTATCCCCCCAGGCGCTGTCCTCCTCCTGGGGCTTTTCTGCCGCAGCAGGCTTTTTCACCTCCTGCTTGGCCTGGGCCGCCAGCTTCTCCAGCTGACGCACGGTAAGCCCCGCCTTTACCGTTTCCGCCGCCATTCGGTCCATAAGCTCGTGGCTTTCCAGACCCGCCAGCACCCGTCCGTGTCCCGGAGTGATCTCCCCCTTCTCCAGCTTTTCCAAAGCCCCGGGGGAAAGATTCAGGATCCGCAGGGCATTGGCAATGACCGGCCTGGACTTCCCCATCCGTTTGGCTACCTGCTCCTGGGTAAAGCCATAGGTCTCCATCAGCACCCGGTAGCCCATGGCCTCTTCGATAATGGTAAGGTCCTCCCGCTGGAGGTTTTCAATCAGGGCCAGCTCCATCACCTTGTCGTCCCCGGCCTCCACCACCACGGCGGGAATCTCCGATAGTCCCGCCATCCGGGAGGCCCGCCACCGCCGCTCCCCGGCGATGATCTGATAGCTTCCACCTGGCATAGAACGCACAACAATGGGCTGCAACACCCCGTGCTCCCGGATGGAATCCGCCAGCTCGCTAAGGGCGGTCTGGTCGAAGCGGTCCCGCGGCTGGTCCTTGTTGGGCTCGATGGCGGAGATTCGCAGGCTCATCAACCCCTCCCCCACCTGGGCGTCGTTATCCAGGAACAGGGCGTCCAATCCCTTGCCCAATCCTCCTTTTTTTGCCATACTGGATATTTCTCCTCTCTCCTCTTTTATGGTTCCTCTGCCAGGAATTTCTCCCCATCGGCTACCGTCCGGTACAGAAAATTCTCGGAGCCTTCTGCTTGGAAGGTGAGGGCTTTCTCATCTGCCCGAAAGTAATTTTTCCAGCTCTTTCCCGCCCCCTCGTCGGTGATGCAAAGGGTGTTTCCCTCCAGGGTCCAGGTCCCTACCCCGATGTAGCTGCTCAACGACCCTTCGTGGAAGGTGAAGGTCCCGTCCTCCTCCAGCTGGATGGTGAAAGGTCCGCCAACGCCGTCCTTCTCGTACCGGTAAATCTTCCCGGCGATGTCCCCCGGCCGAACCTGCCGGGAGCATCCCGCCAGCAGCAGAAGCGCCAAAAGGACAATATATAGCGGTTTATGCTGTTTCATTCCTGTCTCCTTTCCCCTATTGTTTCACGTGGAACATTCCCTATCCTCTTTTTCGGTTATTCTTCACCAGTTCCTTGGCTAGGGAGACGTAAGCCTCGGTACCCTTGGAGGAACGGTCGTAATACATAATGGGCTGGCCGAAGCTGGGGGCCTCGGAAAGGCGGACCGCCCTTGGTATCACGGTGCTGAAAATCTTCCCGGAGAAGTATTTCTTCACCTCGTCCACCACCTGCACCGTCAGATTCAGGCGGCTGTCGTACATGGTGAGAAGCACTCCCTCGATGTCCAGCTGGTCGTTGTACATCCGCTTGACGGTGCGGACGGTGGAAATCAGCTGGCTGACGCCCTCCAGGGCGTAATACTCGCATTGGAGGGGAATCAGAATGGTATCGGAGGCCGCCAAGGCGTTTACGGTCAGTAGCCCCAGGGAGGGGGGGCAGTCGATGAGGATAAAGTCATACTTCTCCTTTTCCCGAAGAAGAGCCGCCCGAAGGGCCATAGTACGGTTTTCCAGCTCCACCAGTTCCAGCTCCGCCCCCGCCAGGGAGATATGGCTGGGAAGGACCCACACATTCTTAAAGGATGTTTTGACAATGGCTTTTTCCGCTTCCGCCCGGTTGATGAGCACATCGTAGCAAGAGGCCTCCACCTCCCGTTTGTTGATGCCCAGACCGCTGGTGGCGTTCCCTTGGGGGTCCAGGTCACAGAGCAGCACCTTTTTCCCCAGCTCCCCAAGGCCTCCCGCCAGGTTCACCGCGGTGGTAGTCTTTCCTACTCCTCCCTTCTGGTTGGCAATGGATATGATTTTCCCCATAACGCTCCTCCTTTTACACAACAAATTTCTGTCTTTAAGTATAGCACAGCTGCTTCTTGTAAGCAACAAAAATTGCCTGTCTAGGTATAGGCGGCGATAAATTTTACCCAACCTATCTCCTTTTTCTTCTTACAAAAGAAGAAAAAGAAGCAAAAAGAAGAACGGCCAAAGTTCTTAATACATAGTAAAAATTGAAAGAAGGTGGGCTTACAAAACAAAGGAAAAAGGCGTTTTCCCCTACACAAGTAAGGTTTCTCTTCAACCCGCATAACCAGCACCCCTATGTTTCACGTGAAACATCTCCAGTTTATATTATGTTTTCCTTGTCCAGGATAGCACAAAACCGCTGCGATTCCAAAGGAACCGCAGCGGTTTGGCTTTTTGTTGCTCTTTTAAGATTAGTGGTGATACCGGCTATAGTGGTGGCCGTAGCTTCTGCCCTCGTAGGTGTAAGTGCTGGAGGAATAATTCCGCCGGCCACAGTGGCTCACCCGGTGGCCGCTGGTATGGCAGCCGCTGTAAACATTTTCCTGGCCCGCTGTATTGCAGGGGCTATGGAGACAATGCTGATGGTCCACCGTGCAGTTCACATCCAGGCAGTGGCTGTGATTCCGGTTACACCCGGTGTGGGCACAATGCTGATGGTCCAGGGTGCAGTCTGCCTCCAGGCAATGGCTGTGGTCCAGATTGCAGCCGGTGTGGACACAATGCTGATGGTCCAGGGTGCAATCCGCCTCGCAATGGACATGGTCCAGGGTGCATCCGGTATAGAAGCAATGCTGATGGTCCAGGGTGCAATCTGCCTCGCAATGGACATGGTCCAGAGTGCAGGGGGTGAAGGCGGCTTCCGCCTCTGCCTCCACTGCCATGGAAGTTACCGAAAGAAGCCCGGTCGCTGCCATCAAAAGAAAAGCGCCAACAAACTTCCCAAAGAATTTCACTTGAAAGGCCTCCCATACTTGATTAGTACCTTTTATTATATACCTTTTTGCTCCTGTTTGTAAATAGGAAAACCACTGAATTTATCAAGGCAAGCAAGGGTCTTTGTTATGGGAAACGATAAGAAGCTGTACCAAAAGCCGCCGAGGCATCTTTTCTAAACAGGACTCAAAGGATTCGGGATACCCCGGAAAAAAGGATTCGGTCCCCCTGCCAACGCAGCCCGGATACCCCTGCCGCCACCGCGTAATACCCCTGCTGGGTGAAGAGGGGAACCGCCACCCCCTGGCTTAGAAGCATCTCCTCGCACTGGGCGCAAAGCTCCGCCGCCGCTTGGGTGTCCGGGGCGGTTTGGGACTGGGCCAGCAGAAAATCGAACTCCCCGTTGTTGTAGCCGGCCAAATTCCGGCTGCTCCCCCCGGCAAAAACGCTAAGGGCCCCCATGGGGGTGCCATTTTCGCTGGCAAGGCCGGTAATCGCCATCTGGAAATCTCCCTTTTCCAGCCGCTGCTGGAACTCCTCGTCCGGCAGTATTTCCAGGTTGATAAAAAGCCGCAGCTCCTGCTGCCATAGCTTTTGAAGGTATCCCCCCAGGGGACCCAGCTCCGCCGACTCCGGCAAAAGGAGGGTGGTCTTCGGCAGGGAGGTGATTTCCAACCGCTCCAGCCCCGCCTCCAAAGCTGCCCTGGCCTCCTCCGGCTGGTAACGGATGGGCTGGGCGGAAGCCAGGCTCCGGTACTCCCTTCCCATCAAAGCGGCGGAATGGGGAACCAGGGAATCGGTTCGCTGAAAGTGCTCCGGCACCCGCTCCCCAAAGGAATCCCCGTCAATAGAAAGAGCCAGGGCCCGGCGGATATCCACATCCGCCAGGGGGCTTCCCTCCTCCTCCCGAAAAACCAAAGCCCACACCGTATCCTGGGCGGGGAGGAGGGTAAAGTTCTGTTCCCCCTCCACCTGGCCGGCCGCAGTACAAAAGTCCGATTTTCCATCCAGGAAAAGCTGCCAGTCGGTGGTCTCCTGCCGCTTGGCCCTGCCGGTGTAAAGCACCACCGAGGGAGAGAGAACCTCCTGGGGACCGGTGTAGCGGGAGCTGGGAACCAGCACCACTGCTTCGCTGTTCCAATCGGAGAGGGAAAAAGGCCCGTTTCCCAGAATTAAACTCATGGTCTGGCCGTACCGGGCGCGGGTGTCCCGAAAAAAGGTTTCGTTACAGGGCAAAGCCCCCGGCCCCGCCAGCTGCTCCAGAAGAATGGGGCTGGGCTCCGAAAGCTGAATCACAAGGGTGTATTCCCCAATGGCCCAAACCCCCAGCTGGGTTTTCGGCAGCTCCCCCGCCATCACCTCCTGGGAATTGCGAATCGCCTGGAAGTCCCCCGCCCAAGGGCTGGGCACTTCGGGGTCAAAAATACGCCAAAAGGAAAAGACAAAGTCCTGTGCGGTCACCGGGGTGGGCTCCACCCCGTCCGCCGGATCCCCGTCGTCCCAAACCCCGTCCCGGCGCAGGTGGAAGGTGTAGGTCAGTCCATCGCTGGAGACGGTATAGTCCGAGGCGGCCCCAGGGGAAAGCTCCCCGTCTCCTCCTCGAATCAGCAGCCCCTCGAAGAGATTGAGCATCACCACCTGGCTTTCCCAGGAGGTCGAAAACTGGGGGTCCAGGCTGGTGACCTCCTGCTGAAGGTCCATGCGGATATTCAGGTTCTTCTCCCCCTTGCCGCAGCCCGGCAGCAGGGAGAGAAAGAGAGCCAGTAAAATGGCGATGCTGTTTTGCAGGTGGTTTTTTGCCAAGGACTTCCTCCTCTCTCCCAGTCTTTTATCGCCGGAAACCGGTGGTGGTCACCTGGGCCACCTGGTTTCCCAGGTCGTCGGTGACGTCGATGGTGTAATAGCAGGTGTTCTTCCCCATTTTAACACAGGCAGCCGAGGCGAAGAGCCGCTCCCCTTTGGCCCGATTCAGGTAGGTGATTTGGCTGGTGAGAGAGACGGTCTCCATCCGCTGGCAGTTGGCCGCCACCGCAAAGGCAAAATCCGCCAGGGTGAAGATCACTCCGCCCATCACACCGCCGGCGGCGTTCCGGTGGCCGGGGACCAGGGTGAGGGCGCCCCTGGCCCGCCCCGGCTCCGCCTCCAATATTTCCGCCCCCATCTCCGCGGCAAAGCGGTCCGCCTGGAAGGTCTCCCGTATCTTCTCCAGCTCCATAGATATGCTCCTCTTTTTCGAAAATGTACTGCTCTCTTGGTTTTAGGATTTGGAATCGTCCTCTTATAAAAAACTTATCCTTCTTCTCCCCCGGCTTCCTGCTGCTCTCCGGCGGCTTCCTGGGGGGCTGTCTCCTCCGGCTCTTCCTCCGCCCTGGGCGCCGAGGCCACCGAAACCACCCGTCCGCCTTCGGCAATGCGCATCACACGAACGCCTCCGGCATACCGGGACTGGATGTTGATCTGCTCCGCCGGGATGCGGATAATCACCCCGTCGTCGGAGATAAGGATAATGTCCTCCCCGTCCTCCGCCTGGCGCACCGCGGCGATGCGGGTGTCCTTCCCCTCCGCGTGGTAATTGCGCACCCCCTTGCCTCCCCGGCTTTGGAGGCGGTAGTCCTTCATGGGGGTCCGCCGGCCCAAGCCGGATTCGGTGATGGTGAGAAGCAACCCATCCTCCTGGGCCTTCGCCATCCCCACCACCTGGTCTTCCTCCTCCAAGCGCACCGCCCGGACCCCCATAGCTGTCCGGCTCATGGGGCGCAGGTCGGTCTCCGGGAAGCGGATCACCATCCCGGCGGCGGTGGCTACCATCAGCTCGTCGCTGCCGGTGGTATCCTGCACCCAGGCCAGCTCGTCCCCTTCCTCCAGATTGATGGCGATGAGGCCCGCCTTGCGGATATTTTTATAAGCGGAAAGAAGGGTGCGCTTGATGGTGCCCTTCCGGGTGACCATCACCAGGAAGCTGTCCTCGTCAAACTCCCCGGTACGGATGGCGGCGGTGATCTTCTCCTCCTTCTCGATAGGCAGCAGATTGACAATGTGGGTCCCACGCCCGGCCCGGCTGCTTTCGGCAATTTCGTACCCCTTCAGGCGGTACATCCGGCCCCGGTTGGTGAAGAAGAGGATGTAATCGTGGGTGGAGCAGACAAAGAGGTGCTCCACAAAGTCCTCATCCCGCCGGGTCATGCCGGAAATGCCCCGGCCCCCCCGGCGCTGGGTGTGGTAGCTGTCCAGGGTCTGGCGCTTTACATACCCGTAATGGGTGAGGGTGATGACGCAGTCCTCCTCCGGGATCAGGTCCTCAATATCCATCTCCCCGGAGACCGCCTGGATATCGGTGCGGCGCTCGTCCCCGTACTTGTCCCGGACCACCTGCATCTCCTGCTTTACAATGGCGTAGACCTTTTTCTCGTCCGCCAGGATATCGGTGAGCTCCTTCACCCTTTCCAGGATAGCCGCCAGCTCCTCCTCGATTTTGATCCGCTCCATACCGGAAAGCTGCCCCAGCTGCATCGCCACAATGGCGGCGGACTGAACCTCGGTGATGGAAAAGCGGTTTATAAGGTTCTGCTTTGCGTCGGAGCGGTCCTTGGAATGGCGGATGATGGAGATAACCTCGTCGGTGTTGTCGCACACCATCTTGAGGCCCTCCAGGATGTGCTCCCGGTCCCTGGCCTTCTTCAGGTCGAACTGGGTGCGGCGGGTCACTACCAGGAACTGGAACTTCAGGTATTCCTCCAGCATCTCTTTTAAAGTCAAGACGCGGGGGATGCCGTCCACCAGGCAGAGCATAATAACCCCCACCGTGTCCTGAAGCTGGGTGTAGCTGTAAAGCTGGTTCAGCACCACCTGGGCGTTGGCGTCCTTCTTCAGTTCGATGACGATGCGCATACCGTCCCGGTCCGATTCGTCCCGCAGGTCGGAGATCTGGTCCACCCGTTTTTCCTTCACCAGGTCGGCGATGCTGGTGATGAGCCGGGCCTTGTTGACCATGTAGGGGATCTCGTGGACGATGATCCGCTCCCGGCCGTTCTTCCAGTCCTCAATCTCGCACCGGGAGCGGAGGATCACCTTCCCCCGGCCGGTGGCGTAGGCCGCCCGGATGCCGGACCGGCCCATGACAATGCCTCCGGTGGGGAAATCCGGACCCTTGATGTATTCCATCAATTCATCCAGAGTGGCCTCCGGGTTGTCGATGAGGTAAGCCGCCGCGTCAATAACCTCCCGCAGGTTGTGGGGGGGGATGTTGGTGGCCATCCCCACGGCAATGCCGGTGGAGCCGTTGGCCAAAAGGCAGGGGAAGCGGCTGGGAAGCACCACCGGTTCCTTTTTGGAATCGTCAAAGTTCCCCCGCCAGTCCACCGTGTCCTTGTCGATGTCCTGGAGCATGTAGAGGGACATTTTGCTTAGCCGGGCCTCGGTGTACCGGTAGGCGGCCGGAGGGTCCCCGTCCACCGAGCCGAAGTTGCCGTGACCGTCGATGAGGGGGTAGCGCAGAGAAAAGCTCTGGGCCATCCGCACCATGGCGTCGTAGACGCTGGCGTCACCGTGGGGATGGTAGGAGCCCAGCACATCGCCCACGATGGTGGCGGACTTCCGGTAGGGCTTATCCGGGGTGAGGCCCGCCTCCCCGGCGGCATAAAGGATCCGCCGGTGCACCGGCTTGAGGCCGTCCCGCACATCGGGAAGGGCGCGGTCCACAATCACCGACATGGAGTAATCCAAAAAGCTGGAGCGCATCTCGCTGTCGATGTCCACCCGAATCAGCCGCCCGCCGCCGCTCCCTGCCGCCGCCTGGTTTTCTTTCATTTCTTCACTCATGCTTGTAAATCCCTCCTGGGCAAGTTATTTTACCAAATCCGGCGTGCCTCCGGGGTGCCCCCGGTGTCGCGCCCTACTCGCCCCCTGCGGGGGCTTAACTCTCCGGAGAACGAAAGTCAGTACCTGGAGTTTTAGCCAGTATGGCCGAAGGCCTCCAGGGTGCCCCCGGTGTCGCGCCCTCCGGGGTGCCCCCGGTGTCTCACCCTACACGGCCCTAAGGGGCCTTAACCCTCCAAAGGGCGTAAGCGAGTGCCTGGAGTTTTAGAGCCTATTCAAGATCTCCCGGTGCGCCGAATTGGCAGGGATTTTTACGTCCTGCCGGCATCATCCGGTTATGAATACAGGTTCTTAATTCGAAATATATAAAGAGGACCGCGAGGGTCCTCTTTTTTCCTATAGGCTGCCAGAAGCTGCCAGGCTGACGGTGGCCTTGGTGATGCTGTCCAGGAGGGCGGCCATCTGCCGGGGGGATTCTGCCATACCGGCGCTTACCCAGCGGCGGAGGGTCCCCATACACCCGGCCACCACGTAGATTTGCAGATAGCCGCCGCGGGAGCAACCGGCGCCGGGATAGAGCACCGGCCAGTCCTCGGCGCACTTTTCCTCCGCAATGCTGCTTAGCTCCTGCACCAGGGACTGGTCCACATTGGGGCCGAAGAACATCTGGCAAAGGTCCCGGTTTTCCCAGGCGTACTCCATAATGGCTCGGAACAGGGGAGCCGGTCCCCCCGGCAGCTCCTCCGGGGGGTACTGCCGGAAAATATCCCGAATCTCCTGGATGGCCTCCTGCCACATCTTCTCATACAGCTCGTAGATGTCCCGGTAGTGAACATAAAAGGTTCCCCGGTGAAGGTCCACCGTGTCGGTAAGCTCCCGCACAGTGATGTCCTTCAGCTTCTTTTTTTCCAAAAGGCTCACCAGGCCCTGGCGAAGGGCCTTCTTGGTTTTCCGCACCCGGCGGTCGTCCGCTCCGTTGTTCATAATTTTTTTACCTTCTCTCCACAAAGATAAAAGACACTTCCTGGTAAAAGTGTCCTTTAATAAACAGAACAGCTGTTTATTGACTATGGACATATTAACCAATGTCTATTATAATGGCTTTTAGACAGTTAGTCAACACTTGTTCGATAACATTATTGGTGTTTGGGAGTGATTTTATTTTGGAAAGAGCTGTAAAAAGGGTACTGAAGCTGCGGGGGCTGGTGGTGGCCCTTTTCCTCTGCCTTGCCGCCTTCTGCGCCGTCATCACCCCGCTGGTTGAAATTAACTACGACATTGTGGATTACCTGCCGGCCCAGGCCCCCTCCACGGTAGGTCTGGATGTAATGGACGCCACCTATGACAAGGCGGTGCCCAACGTCCGGGTGATGATAAAGGACGTCACCATCCCGGAGGGTCTGGCCTACAAGGCCCGGCTGGAGGCTCTCCCCGGCGTGGACGACGTCAATTGGCTGGACGACCAGGCGGACCTCACCGTCCCCCTGGAGACCCAGGATAAAAAGAAGGTGGAGGATTGGTACAAAAACGGCAACGCCCTCTATTCCCTGGTGGTGGGGGAGGAAAACCAGATTGAGACCATCGGGGCCATCCGGGAAATCATCGGCCCGGATAACGCCATGAGCGGGTCCCCGGTGGAGACGGTGGACGCCCACCTCTCCGCCAGCTCGGACATGGTGAAGATGATGAGCATCATCATTCCCCTGGTCTTTCTGATCCTTCTCTTCACCACTACCTCCTGGTTTGAGCCGGTGCTTTTTATGCTCAACGTGGGGGTGGCGATTCTCATCAACATGGGCACCAACCTGATTTTTGGGGAGATCTGCTTCATCACCAATACCACCGGGGCGATTCTCCAGCTGGCCTGCTCCATGGATTACGCCATCTTCCTGCTGGAGCGGTTCGAGGAATTCCGCAGGGAGGGCCTCCACCCGGAGGAGGCCATGGCCCAGGCGGTGCTCCGTTCCGCCGGTTCCATCGCCTCCAGCGGCCTTACCACCGTGATGGGCTTTGCCGCCCTTATCGCCATGCAGTTTCTCATCGGCCCGGATATGGGATACGTTCTCTCCAAGGGCATCGCCATTTCCCTGGCCACCACCCTGGTCTTTATGCCCTGCGCCACCATGTTCTGCTATAAGCTCATCGACCGCACCAGCCATCGCTCCTTTATGCCCTCCTTCCGGGGGCTGGCCAAGGGTGCGGTGAAGATCAAGGGCTTTGTCACCATCGCGGTGGCTATCCTCCTGGTCCCCTGTTACCTGGCCCAGCAGAACATCCATTTCGTCTACGGAGCCTCGGAGATGACCGGCCCCGATTCCCAAATCGTCCGGGAGCGGGACGCCATCAACGACCAGTTCGGGGAGTCCAACTCCTTCGCCATCCTGGTGCCGGTGGGCAGCACCGCCAAGGAGCAGGCCCTCAACGACGAGCTGAAGGCGCTGCCCCAGGTGAGCTCAGTCCTCTCCTATGTGGAGACGGTGGGCAAAAGTATTCCGGAGGGCTACGTCCCGCCGGATCAGCTGAAGCTCCTCACCGCCAAGGGATACACCCGGCTGGTGGTCTCGGCTCGCGTCCCTTCGGAAAGTGAGGAGACCTTCCGCTTTGTGGAGACCATGCGGAATCTGGCCCAGCAGTATTACGGCGACCAATATTATATGGTGGGCGTTCCCGCTACCATTTACGATATGAAGGACACCATCACCG
>OFFG01001687.1_pt1 | contig 12569 bp, 12 predicted proteins | sample 1521331 | NCBI WGS metagenome assembly OFFG01 (sample SAMEA3504129, study PRJEB24116) | mouse gut metagenome | biome: mouse gut; feature: mouse-associated habitat; material: faeces | place: Denmark | collected 2011 | reverse complement strand
TTGAGCATGTTTCGATCATCTTTCCGTGGTCGGCCTCGCTTCCCCGCCCTCTCTGTTGGAAGCAGCTTCTTCACGCGTTCCCATTGTTCTTTTGTCAATTCATATCGCTTCATGACCCTATTTTCGCACTTGTATTTGATTTGTGCAATATTCATTTTTCAAACAAGCCCTAGTTTCTGAACAGTTTTCTGCGATTCCATTGATTTTGCAGTAGTGATTCTCTCCCAGAAGTCATTGTTTTGTGCTGCTTTTATCAGCTTTTGTAACTCATCAGGTACTATTGAGCTTAGTCGAATATAGTGGGGATTCGAGCAAGTTCCCCGATTGCCCACATAGTTGGAACAATTGTAATATTCAATGGATGGATTGGCCTGGTTAAAATGATAGTGAAGATTACGCCCACAGTCTCCACAACGAAGAAATCCAGAAAACAGCGACTGTTTCCCGGATTTCCTTCTTATTTTATGTAGGCTTTGCTTGTACTGAATATACTCCCAGAAAGAATGGTCAATAATCGCTTCATGGACATCTTGCAGAATAACCATATTTTCAACAGTATTTTCTCTACGCTTCTTATCTTTGTAGGAATTGCTGTAGTTTTTCAGATTTACTACATCGCCACAATATTCTCGACTGCAAAAAACTTTAGCAACCGTAGTGGAGACTCAACGATATGGAATCATGATTTTTGTTGTTTTGAATTAGCTGAAGTTAATATGCGGGGAAGTACATAGCTAACAGCAAAAGAGCCATAAAAATACTGTCAAACAAATGAGGCGTGAGAGCAGAACTCAGCAAGAAATTGCACACCACACAAAAATATCTCAATTGTATGGTGTACTTCATCATCAGTACTGACAATGTTTCTGACGTTGTACAGCCCTATTTCTTGCATCGGGTTGGCGACCAAACCCGATATTTATTGAATATGTCCCGGAGTAATATGTAGTACTTTTTCTGCCCTGTTCATCCTATGCCCTGTTCTTTGTTGAATAGGGACACTATCACAAAAAATTTTGTGATTATCGTGATAAGTCAACAAGGTACGAGGAATAGCAACGTCCGGGCCTTATTGCTGTTGCCTCCCCCAACATTTTGGGGGGTGTTGACTTAGCGCGATAACCACGAAAAATTTTTAATCAATTATGTGACAAATTTCCACAATTGGGTCTGGCAATTTTATTTAGATATGTTATACTATAAATAAATTTTGCTTTTACTATTGGAACCTAAAAAGATTTGTTTGAGCCGTCATCTGAATTACCATATAAGGATAGAATTTTATTGAGAAAGAGGCAGTATCCCTATGAGTAAAAGGGCAGAGCAGGAGTATGCACTATTTAAAATAATTGAAGAGTCTATTGAAAACAAAGCATTGAAACAAAGGTTGTCATATCTTTTGAAGTGGTATGATGGGAAAGCACAGAAAAACCGACATTGCTATCATATTCTCCATATTTTGTCTGTACTCTTGCCAAGTGCAACAGCTGCGCTTGGACTATTTACGGTTTCGGGTAGTGAGCATATTATTACAGCTATTTCCAGTATACTCTCTCTCCTAACAGCTTTCCTTCTGCATCTGTTGAATCAATTCCGCTGCTATGAGAACTGGATTCGCTATCGCAGCACGGCGGAGGTACTAAAAAGCGAAGTGTTCCGCTGTCTATATGGTGATGACACCTATTGCGGAGAAATACACGAGCGAGAGCATAAGCTGGCCATCAAAGTAGAGGAAATTGCCAACGGAGAAATAGTTCAGTGGCAAGCCCTTCACGAGGAACACTCAGAACAGATCGGCGGTTCTTCCATGCCCAAGCATGAATAAAATTCTGCAAAATAGATGAGATGCAGCCTCAAATCTTCAGTCTCAGGAGTACCATCTATTGCTATAGTATGCTCAGAAGCAAATCAAATAGCTGTGTAAAGTTGCTGTATCTAGCGTTTTTCCTCCCCAGCACTACAGTAATCATAACATATTTCATATGGTCTCCTATACAATATTAGGCAGTTCCAAGGCGTAGAGCCATTTCAAAGTCTCTCTACTTCAGACTATTTTATATTACTGCATCATTGCCTATGCCCACGGTGTTGAAATGTACAAATAGTTTAAAAAACTGCAAATCCAAATACTGAACAGGAATTTTTTCTCGTTTTCCGATAGCAAACAATCTGGTATTGACAAAAAATACTTTTATTCTTATACTACAAGCGACAATTATTTACTATCAATTATTATTGTGGAGGGTATCTAAGATGAGTCTGAATAGAATAGTCGAGTTAGTAATGTCCCAGGAAAATCAAGAAACTCTCTTTGAAATAATTTTCTCTGATGACCATCAAATAGATAGGCAAAAAATGCTGAATTTTTTGTCTCATTTGGTTAAAGAAGCGGACAGCAGTCAAGCCAATTTTCATGAGATAGAAGCAGACCTCCTTTCTATCCAAAACAATGGATATTGCTATCAAAAATTTTTAGAGTGCCTAAAACTGGCGTTGATATCGCCTGATGATCCAAATTATTCCAGCATATCGCTTGAACATATCGATGTGCTGGATATCGACGTATTTTGGAGCATGGTACCCATCGCTATGAAGAAATGCCTTGGTTCAAATTTCGCAAAGGCAACAATTAATAATAATCAGAACTATTTTTCTGCGATGCCTGCGGGGTTAAGCAACAAGCAGATTGATTGCCATCAAAGATGTATAAACTCCTTTAATTTGGATGCAAATACCTTTTCTCGTAAAGAATACAAGGAATTAGGCATATTTCTGCATCCGTTCCATTCTAGGAACCGTCGTCCTTTAACAAGGAAAAAGAACTTAAAGCGCGTTGAAAGAAGGACTAAAAAAATCATGCAGGCATATAAGCTTGCTCACAATGGGATGAAGTCCAATATATTCAGTGACGGCCGGTATGAAGTCCCTAGCCAATTTTCAGATTATATCAGCAAAGAATTCCGGGCGATGGAAATCGGGCTCGGGTGTGTCTATGGGGGCCCAGCTCAGGAAGTGTGGAGTGGTGGTCAGGTCGGCACACTTGTAGAAGTTGCCCTTCATTGCCAGCGGCTTTCCCTCATATTTTAGTCCAATAAGGCTAAGTGGGATGGCAACAAGCAGATTCCAGGTAAACATTCCTTCGAGTTCTTCAAATGGACGTGTGCCGCATGATGGATAGCGTTTTACCTGTGACAGCTCTTCATCGCTCAGCGGTGTGCCATTGTGGCGGTCGGTCCGGCGTGCGGCATGTATTGTACCAATGCAATTGAATTCAAAGTTATAGTAGGGGAGTTTGCCGTCGGGACACACGAAGAATTCCACGCATGAGTCCTGATGTACAGATGAATTGTTCTCATAGTTCACCGCACGCAAGTAGTTGCAACGGACTATGAAGTCTATGTATATATAGTTGCCCGAATGAGCGGCGGATATAGCTGTCAGTGGCCGATAGGGGAATTGATCTTTCCAATTGAGGCATTCTATCGTCTGACGTGTGCCTTGCTCGTCAAGGGTTTTTATGATTTCATCATGCGACATGGAATCCAGTCCGCCGATAAATGGGATTGAGAGGGATAGGTTAGATTGTATTTTATCCATGGTAAATTAAATTATATATTCCGTGGACAAAACCAAACAGAGCCATCACTATCAATATTGATGCGATAATTCTGTTTATGAGCCATATAGATCTCACATTGAAGTGTCCGCGGACCTTGTTGACAAAATATGTTATCACGAACCACCATGCCAATGCTCCGGCGGCAATGCTCAGATAGCCTATGATATAGTGGTAGAATTGGTAGCTGGAATTTGTGAAGTTGAATCGTGCGAACAGGCCGATTATGAAAAAAAGGATCAACGGATTGGAGAAGGTGAACAGAAAGCCGGTTCCGAAGTCTCGCCAATATGTGTTGTCGTTTTTTGTCGGCGGTTTCAACGCTCTAGATGGATTCGCCTTAAAGAGATATATGCCGTATAGGATCAGGACGAACGATCCGATGACTTGTAAGATATTTCTGTTTGTGTCTATGAAGTCTGTTACAAACGAAAGCCCCATGCCTGTCAGAAGGCAATAGAAAATATCGGATAATGCGGCTCCTATGCCTGTGCATAATGCAGATCCACGCCCTTTGTTCAGGGTGCGCTGTATCACGAGCATCCCGATTGGTCCCATCGGCGCGGAAATGAATATGCCGATGACCACTCCGGAAAATAATATGTAGAGCAGACTCTCCATTAATCTGCAAAATTAATAAATGAGTCCTTGAGTTGCAAATTAGATGGGATCTATTTGTGGGACAAAAATTAAAAAAGCAGTCCTTTTTGTCCTTGTTACAGATATGATGGATGCTGCCGCCTCGACGCGTCTATTCGGAGGAGTATAAACAGAAGGATGGTGAAACTCCATAGTGACGATCCTCCATAGCTGAAAAATGGAAGGGGTATGCCGATTACCGGACATAAGCCGATTACCATTCCGATATTTATGGCAAGATGGAAAATCAGGTAAGATGCCACGCAATAGCCGTAAACCCGACCAAAGGCTGACGGTTGTCGTTCAGCGATACGTATGACCCGGAGTATCAGGATGAGGAATGCTAAGATCAGTGCTGTGGTGCCAATAAACCCCTGTTCCTCTCCGATTGTGCAGAAGATGAAATCAGTATGCTGCTCAGGGACATATTTCAGTTTCGTCTGGGTTCCGTTGAGATGGCCTTTCCCGGCAATTCCTCCTGAGCCGATAGCTATTTTAGCCTGGTTGACGTTATAGCCGGCTCCGAGCAGGTCTTCTTCGATTCCGAGAGTCACGCGTATGCGTTGCTGCTGATGTGGCTGAAGGATTGAATTGAATGCATAGTTGACCGAGAACAGGAATATGATTGAGCATAAAGCAGCTGAAGATGTGATAATCATTTTCTTAGCCTTTGCTTTCATTGCAAGAAGCATGCAATATATGCAAGCCACTATGATCACACTCAGGAAATATGTTGTTCCGTAAATATTAACTCCGCAAGCTCCAAGAAGCCATACTATGGCGCCGGTCGCAAGAAACCAGATTGCAACGTTTCTTGCTGCCAGAAAATTCTTGCAGTAATACAGGAGCATGCAGGTCATCATAATCATGATGGATATAAATACCATTGCTTCTCCCAATGGTATCCCCATAAACAGACTGTCGGTAAACTTCACGGCCAGAACGAAAAACAGGACGGCGGCAAATGCTGCTAACAGGACAAGGCCGCTCATTCCTTCGCGATAGAGCACAAAAAACAGTGCGAGGTAAGCAAGAGCCGATCCGGTTTCTTTCTGTGCGAGAATAAGAAATATCGGGATAAATATTATGGCAAGGGCTTTTGCGTAGTTTTTTCTGGCTGCCGACAGTCGGAAGTTGTAGCCACTGAATAGTTTTGCAAGTGCGAGAGCTGTGGCAAACTTGCCAAATTCGGCCGGCTGAAAGCGCATAGGGCCGAGAACAAGCCAGGATCGTGATCCTTTTATATCCGGAGCCACAAATATGGTGACAACCATTATCAGTAACATAAATATGTAGATCGGATATGCATAGGTCTCATATACCCTTGCATCAAAGATCAGAAGCACTACGGCAAGCGCGAGCGCAAGGCCTATCCATCGGATCTGTTTGCCAGAGAACTCATCAAACGAAAATATGCTGGCGTTATCAAAGTCATAGCTTGCGGCGTAGATGCTATAGACACCGGCTAAGATCATGAATAGATATATGATTATGGTCACCCAATCAAGGTGGCGCATAATTGTCTGATCAGTGCTTCTTGACTCCACTGTTGATGATGGTATTTGAGTTCAACATTCGATCTTCTATATACTTTCTGTTGTCTGCAATCTCCCCTTTGAGGTATTTTTCAATCACAAGACTTCCGATAGGCACACCGAATGTTGCGCCATAACCGGCATTTTCCACAAATACGCAGACTGCGATCTTGGGATTATGGTATGGTGCGAATCCGAGAAACACAGAATGGTCCTTTCCATGTGGGTTCTGTGCCGTTCCTGTTTTGCCGCAAACTTCTATATCCGGCAGGTTGGCAAGGCGGCAGGTACCGCCCTCAACGGCCATGCGCATGCCCTGGGCTACGATTTCAAAATTCTTTCGGTCAATGCTTGGGGTGTGGCGTGTGGTATAGGCTGATTCCAGCAGTGTGTCCTGAACCGCTTTTACGGTATGAGGTGTGTAATACCATCCGCGGTTGGCTATTGTAGCTCCAAGGTTGGCTATCTGGAGGGGAGTGGCCATGACTTCACCTTGCCCGATGGCCACGGAGATAATCGTGTTTGCGCTCCAGTGATCCTCTCCGTATCGCTTGTTGTAAGTCCCTGAATTAGGGATGTAACCTCTGTTCTCGCCCGGAATGTCAATTCCCAGTTTATAGCCATAGCCAAGTTCAACAAGATAGTTTTTCCAAACCTCAAACGCGGCGGCGACAGTTCCGTATTTACCCTTGCGGTCGATCATAGCTTTGAAGCCCCAGCAGAAGAATGCATTGCACGATGTGCGCAATGCCGGTTGCAAGGTTATAGGAGCCGCATGGGGGTGACATCCTACGCGCAGTCCACCGTTCACATATCCGCGATAACATGGATATGAGGTGCCGGGCGTGATGATGCCTTCTTGCAGGAATATCAATCCTTGTGTGGGTTTGAAAGTCGAGCCGGGGGGATATGCACCTTGTATCGAACGGTCCAGAAGCGGTTTGTATGGATCCTCTCTCAGGGCTTTATAGTTTTTGCCACGGTCACGCCCAACGAGAAGTGAAGGGGAGTAGGACGGGCTTGTTACCAATGCGAGAACCTCTCCGGTTTCTGGCTCTATTGCAACTACGGCACCGATCTTATTGACCATAAGAGATTCGGCATACTTCTGAAGCTCGATGTCGAGACTCAGTGTCACATCTTTACCGGACACAGCTTTTTTATCGGATGCTCCATTCTGATATTTGCCTTGGATCTGGCCATTAGCGTCTCTGATGAGAATTTCTTCCCCTTTCTCACCGCGTAAAAATCGCTCGTAGCTTTTTTCCACGCCCAGGTCGCCGGTGTAGTCTCCACGTGAATAGTATGGATCTCTTTCAATATCCGATGGACTGACTTCGCGGATGTTTCCAAGCACATTCGATGCGCAATCGTAATTGTATTCTCGCAATATTCGCTTCTGGATATAAAACCCGGGGAAACGGTATAGTTTTTCCGAGAGCTTGCCATAATCTTCAGCCGTGAGATGTGTCAGGAGAGTCTGCGGAGAATATGTCGAATAGCCTGGATTGAGACGCTTGTTTTTCATGTCAAGGAATCTTTGTCTCAGCTGATCCGGAGTCAAAGACAGTGTGTTGCAGAAATCAAGAGTGTCAAACTCCTGAATATCCCTGGGAATCACCATTACATCGTATGCCGGGCGGTTAAAAACCACCACATTGCCGTTTCGGTCGTATATTATGCCACGTGATGGATAAATGGCTTTTCTCAAAAAAGCGTTTGTGTCTGCCTCGGCCTTATATTTGTTATCACCAACCTGAAGATTATATAGCCGAACAATATATATCAGGACAATGAGTGATATAAAGCCGATAATTACATATTTTCGTTTTTCTAAGTTATAGTCTTTTCTCACTTTTGCGCGATGTTATGCTATCCAAACCCACAATGAGCAATGTAGTCAGTATTGTACTGGAGATGATACGTATTATTGCGTTAAGAATACCCACAACGGATAGTGAGTCAATAAAAAATATCAGGCAACAATAGACAAATGTAAATGTGAGAGTGTATTTTATAAATGTGTACAGGCCAAGGGATCTTATTCCCGGATATGGATCTGTCAACTCGTTATCTCTGGCTACATAAAGCCGGATCACCTGTTGCCTTAATGCAACGGATAGCGTACAGGCCAATGCATTCATCCCCAATGTGTCGGAAAAAATATCAATGGTGAGCCCGACGAAGAATCCAATTGTGAAGAGCCATTCCTTGGAGAGTGTCAGAGGTAGTTTTACGAGGGTATATAGGAAAACAAATGGAACAGCATAGCCGAACAGACACACATGGTTGAACACCAAAGCCTGCGCAACTATCAGGACAAAAGTCCATATTATCAGATGGATTGCCGTTTTGTTCATCGTTGTTTCACTATGGTTTTACTTCTTGGCGTTTTGTTCGTCGGGATCCATTTCCACCTGTCTTATCTCCTCCGCCATGTTGTCAACAACAAGTCTGACGGTGCTGAGCTTGGAGAAATCGGACAACAACTTCACTTTCAATGTGAAGAAGTTCTCGTCATAGTCTCTCATCTCGCTCTCGACAACTCCCACGGGAACACCTTCCGGGAATGCTGTTGAATAGCCGCTTGTGACGATGGTGTCTCCCTTGCTGAATGTTGCGTGTTTCGGCAATTCGAGCAAAAGGGCATATCTGCTGTCCTGGCCATCCCATACAAGCGATCCTATCTGGGCTGAGTTTTTCACTTTGCATGAAATCCGAAGATAGTCATTCAGCAATGAAATTACTCTGGAGGCATGTGGCCCGACAACATTCACTTTGCCGATTACACCATTTTGATCCACAACGCCCATCTCCGGTTTCACTCCGTCAAGAGAGCCCTTGTTGATCGTAATGTAGTTATGCGGCCTGGAAATGCTGTTGTTTATGACATGGGCTATTATGAAGTCGTAGCGCATCAGTGAAGAATCCGGTACCGCCGAGGCTGCCAATTCGAATTCTTCAAGTTGCTGTATGCGCTGCCGCATCCTTAATGCCTCAAGCTCCAGCTCGGTGTTTCTGCGCTGTAAATCCTCATTTATATCCCGAAGATTGAAATATGAGGTTACATTGTCCGACATGTCATATATGCCGGATGTGACGCTATTGGCAGATGTCAGATAGACAGAATGCTGATACGGATTAGAGCCGAATAGCAATATGCAACTGACCACGACATAGACACATAAAAGCATCCACGGCCGCCATTTTATAAGAATGTACAGCAGATTGTTCATTCTGGTTCTTATGTATTGCCAAACGTCCTAATTGCGTCAGTTTCTTATTAGCGGATCAGGAATGAGAAGTTGTTGATATTCTTTAATGCCACGCCTGTTCCTTTTGCCACAGCCAACAGAGGATCTTCTGCGATATGGAACTGGATGCCTATCTTGTCGGTCAGTCGTTTGTCGAAACCACGCAGAAGCGCTCCACCACCTGCCAGATAGATGCCGTTCTTTACAATGTCGGCATAAAGTTCCGGCGGAGTCTGTTCCAGGGCTGCAAGCACAGCTGTCTCGATTTTAGTGATTGACTTCTCAATGCAGTGGGAGATCTCCTGATACGATACGGGTACTTCCATAGGCAGCGAGGTCATCACGTTCGGGCCATGGACAATATAGTCTGCCGGGGGATTCTCAAGATCGGTAAGCGCGGAGCCAACATTTTTCTTGATGTTCTCAGCGGTACGTTCGCCGACGCGTACATTATGAACTCTACGCATGTGTTCCTGAATGTCATTGGTCAGGTCGTCACCGGCAATCTGGATTGACTTATTCGAGACAATGCCGCCAAGCGAGATTACGGCAATCTCTGTGGTGCCGCCACCTATGTCAACGATCATGTTGCCTTCTGGCGCCACAACGTCTATGCCTATGCCAAGGGCTGCTGCCATAGGTTCATAAAGCATGTATACGTCACGGCCTCCGGCGTGTTCCGAAGAGTCGCGCACGGCTCGGATCTCCACTTCGGTAGATCCGGAAGGAATGCCGACAACCATTCTCATTGAGGGATTGAACCAGCGGTTTTTGGTGCTGGCTTTGTTGATGAGTCCACGGATCATCATTTCGGCTGCATTGAAGTCGGCGATCACACCTTGACGCAGCGGACGGACAACGCGGATATTTTCATTCTCACGTCCGTACATCTGCTGGGCTTCGTTGCCGACAGCGATCATTTTGCCGGTACGAACCTCAATGGCTACCATTGAGGGCTCGTCAATCACAATCTTGTCATTGTGAATTATAATGGTATTGGCCGTTCCAAGGTCAATAGCTATTTCTTTTGTAAAGGAAAAGAGTCCCATGTGTTGTGTTATTGTCTTTTGTTTATAGAAGTGCTTTTAGTGTTTGAAGTGGCGAACTCCGGTGGTGACCATTGCCATGCCATTCTGGTTGCAGTAATCTACAGACTCCTGGTCGCGGATTGATCCTCCGGGATGGATCACAGCATCGATGCCTGCATTGTGGGCTATCTCGACGCAATCAGCGAACGGGAAGAATGCATCTGAAGCCATCACCGCTCCATTTAGATCGAAATTGAACGAATGGGCCTTTTCGATGGCTTGTTTCAGAGCATCGACACGAGAGGTCTGTCCAACGCCGGAAGCGATCAGCATGCCATCTTTTGCAAGGACAATTGAGTTACTCTTGCTGTTTTTGACCAATTTGTTTGCGAAGAGCAGATCGTTGATCTTGTTTTCAGCCGGAGCCTTTTCGGTGACAACCTTCAGGTCTTCCGGGGTTTCAATTGCGAGGTCCCGTTCTTGAACCAATGCACCATTCAGAACCGAACGGAACTGGATTTTAGTGGTCAGCGGTGCGTTCTGACGGAGAACGATTCGGTTTTTCTTTTGGAATAGGATAGCTAAAGCTTCTTCAGTATAATCAGGAGCGATAATTACTTCGAAGAAAATCTTGTTGATCTCTTCAGCCGTAGCGCCATCAATCTGGCGATTTGCAACAAGGACACCTCCGAATGCCGAAACCGGATCGCCGGCAAGTGCATCCTTCCATGCTTCGAGAATTGTTGCACGACTTGCGCATCCACATGCGTTGTTGTGTTTCAGTACAGCAAATGTGGGTTCTGAAAATTCAGATATAAGGCTTACGGCAGCGTCGATATCAAGAAGGTTGTTATAGGAAATTTCCTTGCCATGGAGCTGCTCGAACATTTCATCGAATTTGCCGAAGAATGAACCTTGCTGATGTGGGTTTTCTCCATATCTGAGGGATTTTTTCTCGTCAAAAGCGACTCTGAGTGCTGATGGTGCAGTTTCGCAGTAGCCATCGAAGTAATTGAATATTGCAGCGTCATAGCCCGATGATACTTTGAAGGCCTCCTTTGCAAAGAACAGGCGGTCTGCGAGTGAAGATTCCGCACCTCTCTGACCAAGCATGTCGGCCAGGGGCTGATATTGTGCTTTGGAGGCGACGATGATAACGTCAGCGTAATTTTTCGCGCCGGCGCGAATCAGTGAGATTCCACCTATGTCGATTTTTTCTATGATGTCCTCATGTGCGGCTCCGCTTGCCACGGTTGCTTCAAACGGATAAAGATCCACGATCACAAGATCTATTTCCGGAATCTCATATTTTGCAATCTGCTCCTTGTCGCTTTCGTTGTCGCGGCGGTTCAGGATGCCTCCAAACACTTTCGGATGCAAGGTCTTCACTCGTCCGCCGAGGATTGATGGGTAGGATGTCAGATCCTCTACAGCCTGGCACGGGTAGCCGAGGCTTTCTATAAAGTCTTTTGTGCCACCGGTTGAAAGGAACTTCACTCCGGAAGCATTGAGCATCGACAGAATGCTATCGAGGCCATCTTTATGATAAACAGAGATTAAGGCTGTCTTGATCGGTCTTATATCTTTCATTTTCAGATAGTTTAAGTTGTTTGAGAGTTTCGATTTGCAAAATTACTACATTTCACGGCAATCTGAAAGTTATTTGCGCAATATTTTGTATTAAATTTCATCAATTGTGCGTAAATGCTTGCCGGAATTCGGTCGAAATCAGTAATCGGAATTGAACCAACCGAGTCCGCTATTTGTTTCAGATACAGATTTTACTAACGATTAATATCCATAATTATGAAAAATATTGGTATCTTTTACGGGTCGACAACGGGCAATACCGGAAGTGTGGCCGAAAAAATAGCCGAGAATCTTGGGGTGGCAGCTGCTGACGTGTTCGACGTGGCTAATGTCGCTCCATCAGAAGTCGGCAAATACGACCTGATCATCTTGGGTGCGAGCACATGGGGCTCGGGCGATATGCAGGATGATATGCAGGATTTTCTTAATGGTGTTGCCGCAATGGATTTGTCTGGCAAGAAAGTGGCATTATTCGGCTGCGGAGACGAATCTATGTCGGACACTTTCTGCAATGCCGTAGGGGAGATGTATGAGCGAATGATAAAAACGGGAGCCTCGATTATTGGTGATTTCAACGCGGATGGATATGACTATGAACATACCGACGCTGATGTCGATGGAAAGATTGTTGGGCTTCTTATCGACAATATGAACCATGAGGATATGACCGATGGGCGAGTTAAGGCATGGTGCGAGTTGCTGAAAGCTGAATCATGAATTGGCTGATGTTTAATCCATTATGCCGATACTCTAATTTTTCAATGTAAAAAGTTGAGAAAATATTTGGCAGATCCGACAAAAACTCCTACCTTTGCATCGCAATTAAGAAATGCACGGCGGGATAGCTCAGTTGGTTAGAGCGTCGGATTCATAACCCGGAGGTCCCGAGTTCAATTCTCGGTCCCGC
>OFFG01001682.1_pt1 | contig 12599 bp, 9 predicted proteins | sample 1521331 | NCBI WGS metagenome assembly OFFG01 (sample SAMEA3504129, study PRJEB24116) | mouse gut metagenome | biome: mouse gut; feature: mouse-associated habitat; material: faeces | place: Denmark | collected 2011 | reverse complement strand
TAAAACCACCAAAAACTTCCTGCGCTCCTTTGGTCTGTCCAGCCTGGACGAGCTGCCCGAACTGCCGGGACCGTCTCAAGAGGGCAGTCAGATGACCCTGGAGCTGGAGGCCAGCCTTCAGCGTCTCCGGGAAGCGGAGGTGCTGGAGGAGACCCCGCCGGAGCCCCCGGCAGAGGGGACATGAGGGCCGTTTACATCCTGACCGCCGTGGCGCTGGTCCTGTTCCTCATCGGACAGGTCCGGGTGGGCGGCCGGGCGGAGTTTAACGCGGAGGGATTTTTCCTGTGGCTTCGCCTGGGGCGGTTCCGTATCAAAATCCTTCCGATGAAGCCAAGAGCGGAGCGGCCGGCAAAGCCCAGGAAAGCGAAAAAACCAAAACAGCCGGAGCCGGAAAAGCCCCCCGTGCCGCTGCCGGAGAAGCTGGGCGGCGCGCTGGAGTACGCAAAAGCTCTGCTGCCGGTGGCGCTGGAGGCGGCCGGCGGGATGTGGCGGGGCCTGCGGGTGGACGTCCTGGAGCTGGAGCTGACTGCCGGCGGGTCCGATCCGGCGGACGCGGCCATGCTCTACGGCTATGCCAACGCCGCGCTGGGCGGGCTGTGGTTCCCGCTGACCACCGCCTTCCGCGTGAAGGACGGTGCCGCCCGGGTGAAACTGGACTTCGACGCCCCGGGTATGACGGTGTACGGCACAGCGGAGCTGTCCATCAAGATCGGGACGGCGGTATGGACCGGCCTGCGGGCCGGCTGGAACGCATTGTTCAGGGTTCTTGCCGCAAAGAAGCGGCTGAAATTAAAACGACAGCAGAGAAAGGCGGCATAACCTATGGAACAGGAAAAGAATTCCCTTGGCGAGCTGATGAAGATTACAATGGAGCACATCAAAACGATGGCGGACGCCAACACCATCATCGGCACCCCCATCCATGCGGAGGGGGTCACGCTGATTCCGGTGTCCCGGATGTCCTTCGGCATGGGCGGCGGCGGCACGGAGTTTTCTACCAAGTCCGGAGCCCCCAAGGACGGCTTTGGAGGCGGCTCCGCCGCCAGCGCCAAGCTGGAGCCGGTGGCCTTCCTGATCGTCCGGGAGGACGGCAGCGTGAAGCTGCTCCCCGTGGCCCCGCCCCCCGCCACCACCGTGGACCGGGTGATTGAGACGGTGCCCGAAGTGGTGGACAAGGTGACCGGGTTCATTGAGAAGCAGCAGGAGAAAAAGGCGCAGAAGGCGGCCGACGGGGACTTTGCGGAATAAAAAATTTCCTGGAAAAAATGGAGAAAGACCGCTCCATACTAACACCATCGACTGAAAAGAAGGTGGCAACATGAAGCGGTTTTTTTCTGCGGTCCTGGCCGGGGCGCTGCTGTGGTGTGCCCTGCCCGCCGTCCGGGCGCTGTACGCCGAGGGCGTTGTCACCGGCACCCAGGGCAAGGACGGGAAGCTCTACCTCAACCCCGACGGGAATCTGACCCGTGCCCAGGCGGCGGCCATGATCGGCCGGAGCCAGGAGAAGGGCTACGCCCTGGCGGAGCTGACCTTTGCCGACGCGGCCCAGATTCCCGGGTACGCCTCCTTCTACATCCGCACCATGGTTTCCCAGGGGATTCTCAGCGGCTACGCCGACGGCACCTTTCGCCCGGATCAGGCCATCTCCCTGGAGGAGGGCTGCGCCGCCCTGCTGAAGGCGCTGGGCTACGACCCCACCGCCCTGAAGGGGGCCTACCCCGCCGCTCAGCTGTCCAAGGCCAGTTCCCTGGGCCTGCTGGACGGCGTATCCGCCAGGCAGGGCGGCGCGCTGACCCGGCAGGACTGCGTTGACCTGTTTTATAACCTCCTCACCGCCCAGACCAGCGCCGGGGCGGTGTACGGCACACCCCTGGGCTACACCATTATCAACGGCCAGGTGGACTACTCCGCCCTGGTGAGCAGCCACACCAAGGGCCCCTTCGTGGCGGAGAGCAGCACCCTGTCCCTGCCCTTTGCCCCCGGCACGGTGTACTACAATGGTGCGGTCTCCGCCCTTTCCGCGGTGCAGCCATACGACGTGTACTACTACAACGCCAACATGTCCACAGTATGGATCTGCCACGACCGGGTGACGGGCACCCTCACCGGGCTGTCCCCCAGCGCCGCCGCCCCCACTGCTGTCACGGTGGCCGGGGTGAGCTACCAGCTGGGCACCTCCGAGGCCGCCTACCAGCTCTCCAGCCAGGGCAGCTTTCAGGAGGGGGACATGGTCACCCTTCTGCTGGGCCTGAACGGTGAGGTGGTCCAGGCCATGGACGCCCTGGAGAACGAGGCCATCTACTACGGCTCGGTGGTGTCCAGCACCAAGTCCTCCTCTACCGCCTCCACCACCAGCTCGGCCACCGCCTCCGCCCAGGTGACCACTCAGGTGGCCTGTACCGACGGCGTGGTGCGCACCTTCTACCACAGCGGCACGGCGCTGGACGCCGGAAAGCTGGTCACCGTCTCCACCACCCAGTCCGGGACAAATGTTCGCAGCCTGTCCACCAAACGGCTGGAGGGGACGGTCACTAAAGACGGGACCGGCGTTGGAACTTACCGATTCGCCGCCGGGGCGCAGATTCTGGACACTGACGACAGCGGCGGCTATGCCCGCGTCTACCCCTCCCGTCTGGCGGGGGCCAGACTGTCCGGCGAGGACGTGCGCTACTATACCCTGAACGCGGCGGGGGAAATCGACCGCATGGTGCTCCACAACGTCACCGGCGACACCCAGCCCTATGTATACGTCAGCGGAATTGACGACAGCTCCAGCGAGACAAACATCGCCGTCAGCTATACCTACCTCCGGGATGGCCAGGCCCAGACCATCAGCGGCACAGCCAGATACCCCATCCAAACCGGCGGGGCCATGCTGGTGTATGAGAAGGACAGCCTGAGGTCCATCCGGCAGCTGACCCAGGTGAGCCTGGACGGCCTGTCCGCCCTTAGCGCCATGGGGGACGGCCGGGAGTATCCCATTGCTGAGAACGTACAGGTGCTGCTCAGGGACGGCTCCGGCAGCCGGGGGTACTACCAGACCGACCTGTCCCAGATCAACGGCGAGGACTATACCCTCACCGGCTGGTACGACGACCTGGGCTACTCCGCCGGCGGCCGCATCCGCATCCTGGTGGCGACACCCAAATGAGCGGCTACAGCGGTATCCGCAGCAACCTGGTCCGGCGCGGCGAGACCATGAACGGCTTGAAGGACCGGCAGCACGCACTGAACATGCGGCTGCTTCTGGCCATACAAAGCCACGACGCAGGCATGCAGGCCGAGCTGGAGCTCCGACTGGAGGAGCTCCGGGAGCAAATCCGCCGGCTGGGCTGGGGATAAGAAGCGGCCCCCTCTGAAAGGTTGGGATTTCAGAGGGGGCCGCCTTTTGTCTGCGGCTTTACCGCAGGTATTTTTTCAGCTTCTGGGCCACGGCCTGAAGGTCAATGGGCTTAGCCAGATGGTCGTTCATGCCGCACTCCAAACACCGCTGGATATCCTCCGAAAAGGCGTCGGCGGTCATGGCAATGATGGGGATATCCGTGTCCGGGCGCTTCAGCCCCCGGATGGCGGCGGTCGCCTCGTAGCCGTCCATCACGGGCATACGCACATCCATGATAATCGCGTCGTAGTACCCCACCGGGGATTTTTCAAATTTCGTCACGCAGATTTCCCCGTTTTCGGCCCAGTCCAGCTCCAGCTCCAGAACGGAGAGCAGTTCCCGCGCCACCTCCCAGTTGAGCTCGTTGTCCTCCGCCAGCAGGATGTGCTTCCCCCGCAGGGACAGGTCCACCGCCTTCCAGGGGCCGGCCCCCTCCTCCGGGGCGCCGGCCGGGCCCTTCAGGGCGTCAAACAGGGTGGAGCGAAACAGCGGCCTGGCCACAAAGCCGGAAATGCCCGCCGCCTCGGCCTCCTCCTCCAGCCCGCTCCAGTCGCAGGCGGAGAGCAGCAGGGCCGGACCGTCCTCCCCGCAGTGCCGCCGGATTGCCCGGGCGGCCTCCAGGCCGCTCCCGTCCGCCAGCTGCCAGCCCAGCAGGACCCGCTGATAGCCGCCGTCCTGCCGGCGCGCCTCAATGCGCTCCAGCGCCTGCCCGGCGCTCCGGCACCAATCGGCCTGAACGCCCATCTCCTCCAGGGAGCGGACCGCGTTGACGCACAGCCGCTCATCCTCGTCCACCACCAGCACGCTCCCGACGGAAAGGCCGGCGTCCGGCGCAGGCTCCGCCGCCCGTTCCAGGTTGAGGACCACATGGAACTCGCTGCCCTTGCCCTGCTCGCTGCGAACGGATATGTCCCCGTCCATGGCGTCTACAATACACTTGGTGATGGCCATGCCCAGCCCGGAGCCCTCTGTCTTCCGCACGCGGGTGTTGTCCTCCCGGCTGAAGGAGTCGAAAATCTCCTTCTGATACTCCTTCGACATGCCGATTCCGGTGTCCTGCACCAGGAAGTGGGTGCGCACACGGCCGCCCTCCTCCGGCTCCTGATACACCGTCACCTGCACCGAGCCCTCCTCCGGCGTGAATTTCACCGCGTTCCCCAGCAGGTTGATCAGCACCTGATTCAGCCGCACGCTGTCGCAGTACACCTGCTCGGATAGGATATCGTAGGCGGCCGCGTTGAACCGCTGGTTTTTCGCCTTCACCTGGGGCTGCACGATGTTGACGATGCTCTCCATCACCTCCCGAAGGGACACCGGCTCCACATTCAGCGTCATCTTGCCGCTTTCGATCTTCGAGATATCCAGCACGTCATTAATCAGCCCCAGCAGGTGCTTGCTGGACAGGGCGATTTTGCCCAGGTAGTCCTGTACCTGCTCGGGATTGTGGGTATTGTCCGCGGCCAGGGCGGTCATACCAATGATGGCGTTCATGGGGGTGCGGATGTCGTGGCTCATGCTGGACAGGAAGTCCTGCTTCGCCGCGTTGGCCTGCTCCGCCTCCTTCTGCGCCTGCTCGGCCGCCTGCCGCGCCGCGTCCATCTCCAGGTTCATCCGCCTCTGCTCCGCCAGCTGGTGTTTGAACAGCCTGGAGTACTGGAGGAACAGGTAGAGCAGCATGGCCACCACCGCAAAGGAGGCGGCGTAGACCAGAACGAGCCAGCGGCTGCTCATGCCAGAGATGGCGTGGTCCAGGCTATCAAAGGGCAGCACGGTCACCAGATACCAATCGCAGTAGGGGAGACTGGTCCCATACAGGTGCCGGCGGGAGCTGCCGCTTTCCAGCAGGGCAGAACAGTCCTCCCCCGCCTCCATGGCGGCGGTCAGCTGGCTGATATGGCGGTCTGCCTCCTCCCTCCGGCCCTCAAACAGGTCATAGAGCCGGTCAAAATAGTTCTCGTGGACGTCGTCCTCATTCCGGGCCACGTAGCTGCCGTCCTTCCGTATCACAAAGGAGTAGGCCAGCGAGCTGTCGGAATCCAGGAACAGGACCTCCCCCATATATTTGGAGGACAGGCCCACCACAATGGCCAGGCTGTTTTCTCCATCAGACATGGGATATTCGCAGGGCACGCCAAAGAGGATGATGTTTTCTCCGCTGCTGTCCACTGCGGACGCCGCCCTGCGCTCCCGGTTTTTCAGGCTATCCAGAAAGGGCTCAGGGTGGTTGAGCGCCACAGGATTGCCATAGATCATTTCAATTTCGCCGTCGGAGGAGTACAGGGCGGCGCACATGAAATGCCTGGCCTTGGCGCCGTACTCAATCTCCGCCAGCGTGCCGCGGCTGGAATTTCCCTCGCCGCCCGACGCGATATGGGCGATGGACTCCGCCATGGTCAGGCGGAGGTCGATAATCGTTTCAAAATGCAGGGAAACCTGCTCGCTCATACCATCCATGTAGGCCGTGCCTATTGTTTCAATGGTGTCTTCGCTCATCTTTTTGACCGAAATCCCCAAAAAGGCAAACACAAGAATATTCAGGCAGATAATCAGGGCTATGCTGCTTTTCAGGGAGCGTGGAAAAGCCATTTTGTTCATCTCCATTCCAGAGTGTTCGGTATCTGTGCCGCCTGTGCGCCGGCCGGTACATCCAGGCCGTTTCATGCCTCGGTCAGTCCCGAAAACGGCTTATGATCTGAAGCATTTTTCGGATATCCACCGGCTTGGCCAGGTGGTCGTTCATCCCTGCGTCTTTGGCCAGAGCCACGTCCTCCTCAAACGTGTTGGCCGACAGGGCTATGATGGGCACGGACGCCGCGTCCGGCCGGTCCAGCCCCCGAATCACCCGGGACGCCTCGTATCCGCTCATCACCGGCATCATCAGGTCCATGAGCACGCAATCAAAGGTCCCCGACGCAGAGGCGGCGAAGGCGTCCACGGCGGCCTTTCCGTCGTTGGCGGTTACCACCTCCGCCCCCGCCTCCATCAGGATGTACTCCACAATCTCACAGTTGATCTCGTTGTCCTCCACCAGCAGGATGTGCATTCCGGCCACGTTGCTCTGGATATCCGGCTCCTCCTCCACGGCCGCGCCGTGCCATGCCTCATCCACCCGGACCGGCAGCGTAATCTGGACCACGCTGCCCTTGCCCACCTGGCTGCTGACCGCCACGGTCCCCTTCATCTGGTCCACCAGCTTCTTCACGATGGACATGCCCAGGCCGACGCCGCTGTAGTTGGTTCTCGCGTCCTGGTGCTCCTGAGTAAAGGGCTCGAAAATGTGTGCCTGGAAGTCCTCACCGATGCCGATTCCGGTATCCTCAATAACAAACCGGCAGCTCATGGTCCCGTTTTGGAAGGCGGTCTCCTCCACCCGGATGAACACAGAGCCGTGGGGGCGGTTATACTTCAGGGCGTTGTCGATGACGTTCATGAGAATCTGCTTGAATTGCAGCGGATTGCCGATTACCCGGCTGTGCCGCAGGCCGGAGGCCTCCAGCTCCAACCGAATCCCCCGCTCCTCCGCCTGGGGGGACAGGATGGTGAGGCAGTCCTCCAGGGTCTGGTGGAGGTCAAAGGGCTCCTCCACCGCCGCCGGCCTTCCGCTCTCCAGCCGGCTGACCTGGAGAACGTCGTTCACCAGGGACAGCAGATGCTCCGTGGACACCCGAATCTTCCGCCGGCAGTCCCGCTGCCGCTCCGGGTCGTCCTCACTCTTTTCCTGAATGGCCAGCATGCCCAAGATTCCGTTGATGGGCGTGCGCAGGTCGTGGGACATGTGGGAGAGAAATTCGCTTTTGGCGGAGTTGGCCCGCCGCACCCGCTCCAGCAGCTCCATGATGGACTGCTCCTGCTTCTTCCGGGTCACCATGGTCTCCGTGATGTCCTGGTGGTAGCCGTTGAGGCAGGCCCCCGGCTTTTCAAACGTCCTGTCCGGCACGCCGCCGCAGCGGACATAGATTTTGCCCAGCACCGGATGGTTCCAGGGGTAGATCACCTCGCCCCGCCCGGAGCTCAGTATTTCCTCCACCGCCTCCCGCACCATCTCCACATAGTCCGGCTCAATCCGCGCAAACCAGTGCCGGTAGCACTCCTCCGGCCCGATGTCGTCCGGCACGCCCAGGAGGATCCGCATGGTCCGGTCCGCGTACATCCGGGGCGGGCAGCCCTCCTCCAGCTCAATGGTCCAGGTTCCGGTCCTGGCCCCCTCCAGAATGTCCTCCAGGCTCTGCCTGCCCTCCAGGTAGCTCCGCTTTTTCAGCTCCCGGAACAGGTTGCGCCGCTTTAAGGAGGACACGATGAAGTAGGCCGCCGTCTGGAGCATATTGGACGCGTATTCCAGCAGCTTCACCGGGGGATTGTCCACCCCGTAAAAGCCGATGATCCGCTTCCCGTCGTACAGGGGGACCACCACCAGGGAGTGGATGCCCTGCCGCTTCAGGTTCTCGTACTGAAGGGGCTCCGACTCCCGGATGTCCTCCACCCGCTCAATGACGATATGCCCGCCTACGCTGAAATTCCGGTACCAGCCGGCGCACACCTCCGGGGGCACATTCTGAAGGTTCCCCTGCTCCGGCTCCACCCCGTCGGCCACCCATTCGTAGGTGTTGTCATCGCAGCCGGACTCGTTCTGCTCGAATATGTAGGTCCGCTCCCCGCTCAGGGCCTTTCCCAGGTGCTCCAGCAGCACCACCAGCGACTGATCCGGGGTCTCCTCCAGCAAAGCCACCCGGAGGCCCTCGTTGATGATGGTCTCCAGGTTCTGAACGCTCCGCATCCCGCTGGACCGCCTGCGGGTCTCAGGGATCGGGCCGCCCTCTCCGGCAAATAAGCATTCCCCCGTGTAATCCATATGCCAGTCCTCCGCTCTCTCCTCACAGCTTTGCTTTATACAGTCAGAAAAGCCCTGTCATAATACCACACAGGCCCCGTTCCAGTCAATGAGGAGAAGCCACAATCCTGCGGGCGGCGCGGAGAAAAAAAACCCTTCCCTTTCCAGGAAATCTGTGCTATAGTAATCGAAAAGTCTATCGCCCGCCAGCCCAGCGGTACAGGTAATTTTTGGCTGTCGGCGCGAGCGGCTTTTTGCGGCCTTATGGCAGAAATTATCCAAAAAAAGGAGCGACAGGAACGTGACGGGAAAGCGAGCGGACTCCGGCGTCAGCCGGGTGATGAAACGGAGCCTGAATGGGCGGATCTTGAGGAACACCACCCTCAATATCTTGGTTTTGGTGGTCATATGCTGCGTGATTATGGCTGTTTCCTTGCAGTCGCTTGCCAACAGCATCCTGCTGGACAGCCTTCAGCCCATGGCCCGGCAGTCCGCCAAGACCGTGGAGGCCAACATCCATATGCTGGCCGACCGCATGATGGGCATTGCTGTCGATCCCCGGATGACCGGGGAAGCCGCCGCCCCGGGGGAAACGGCGGCAGGCCGCGCGGCGGTGCTGGAGGAGGCGGCGGAGCTGTACGAGCTTTACACCATCGCCCTGTACGATCTGGACGGGCGGCTGGTCCAGGGCATCGACGGCGCGCCGGAGGCTCTGGACAGCGGCTTTTTCGCGCTGCTGAAGGAAACGGACAATCTGACCACCGATGCCTCCACCCTCTTTCAGGGCAGGCTGGGCATCACCATGGGGATCCCGGTGAAGGCGAACGGCGAAACCGCCCTGTACCTGATGGGCGTCTATAAATACGACCTGCTGAACGACGTCATCAGCGGCATCAACCTGGGAAAGACCGGGCGGGCCTACATGGTCAACCGGGAGGGCGTCGTCACCGGCCACCCCGACCAGTCCCTGGCCCTCAGCCAGGCCACGCTGGAGCAGCTCAGCGGCGGCAGCCGGGACGCGGTGGAGCGGGTCACCACCGGAGAGACGGGGGCCACGGAATACTCCCTCAGCGGGGAGCGGATGCTGGTGGCGTTCTCCCCCATCCGGGGGACCCAGTGGTCGCTGGTGATCCAGATCCCCAAGTCGGACTACAGCCATTTCATTAACTGGGCCATGCTGGTGTCCATCCTGGCCACCCTGGCGGGCCTGACCGTCTCCATCCTGCTGATTCTGCGGTTTGCCCGCTCCATCTCCCACCCGGTGAAGTGCGTCACCGACCGGATGGTGGCCTTCTCCAGCGGCGATCTGCACACCGAGGTGCTCCCGGTGAGCACCGGGGACGAGCTGGAGCTGATGGCCCACACCCTGGACGCCACCCTGGAGAGCATGAACCGGTACATATCCGACATCCAGCAGGTGCTGACCCGGGTGGCGGACGGCGACCTGCGCACCGGGCCCCAGGTGGACTACAAGGGGGACTTTGTGCTGATCCGGGGCAGCTTGTGCACCATTACCGAGTCGATGAACGAGACGCTTCTGGGCTTCCGCGACGCCGCGGACCGGCTTACGGGCATGGCGGAGCAGCTGAGCGGACAGTCTGTGCAGCTGCACCAGGCTTCCGTGGAGCAGAACGCGTCCACCGAGGAACTGGTACACGAGGTATCCCATGTAAAGGACCGGCTGGCCGATGTCACGGAGAGCAGCGGCCAGACCCGCGTCCAGACGGAGGAGATCGCCCGGCGCATTCAAAGCGCCAACGAGCAGATGAACGCCCTGACCTCCGCAATGGACAACATCAGCGCCAACGCCCAGCAGATTACCAAGATTGCAAAGGACATTGAGGACATCGCCTTCCAGACCAACATCCTGGCCCTCAACGCCTCGGTGGAGGCGGCCCGGGCCGGCGTCGCCGGAAAGGGCTTTGCGGTTGTGGCGGACGAGGTGAAGCAGCTGGCCGCCAAGAGCACCGAGGCGGCGCAGAGCGCGACCGAAATGGTCAACAATACCAAGGCCATTATCCAGACCGGCGTGGCGCTGACTGCGGACACCGCCGGGTCCCTCCACGCAATTTCCGACGTTTCCGCGCAGATCAATGACATTTCGGATCAGCTGGCGGCGGCGGTACAGGGCCAGGAGGCCGCGCTGGCCTCCATGGAGGCGCGGATTGCGACCATTTCCGATATTGCGGACCGCAACCTGCAGAACGCGGGAGAAACCGAGCAGTCCAGCGGCTCTCTGGCAAGAGAGGCGGAAGCGCTCCAGTCCCATGTGAGAAAATTTGTTCTGAAGGAGAAATAGAGGGGATGAAACGGATTTTTGCCATTCTTGCAGGCATGCTGCTGCTGGTATCGACGCTGGCCGCCTGCGGAAGCCGGACGCAGCTGCAGGACGGATATTATACCGCGCAGATGTCCGAGTTCAGCCACGGCTGGAAGGAATATATTACCATCCTGGTAAAGGGCGGGAGCATTATCTCCGTGGAGTACAACGCGGAGAATGCCAGCGGATTCATCAAGAGCTGGGATAACGCGTACATGCAGAACATGCTCCATATAAACGGAACCTACCCCAATGAGTATACCCGCTACTACGCGGGCCAGCTTCTGGAGGGGCAGGGCGAGGGCCGAATTGACGCGATCACGGGGGCCTCTTCGTCCCACGGAACGTTTCAGATGCTGGCCCAGGCCGTCCTGGAGCAGGCCCGGAAGGGGGACTCCAGCATCGTGATTGTGGACACGGCCCATTGAGCGGGGATGCTTCCGGGCGATGCGCCTGGGTGGAGCAGGCCTTGCGTTTGATTGGAAGAAGGGGGGCGCCGCGGTAGACTGCTGCGGCCCCCCTTTTTTTGATGGGCTGGCTATAAACGCCGGGTGGAATTCTTCCTGCGGAAGGCGGCCGGTTCCCCCTTGCAAATTTCCGGAAATTCTGCTATGCTGTAAGCAGAAGAAAAAAGCAGGCATCTCATATAATTTCGCGGATATGGCGCGAAAGTTTCTACCGGGCCGCCTCCGGCCCCGCTATGAGTGTTCCGATTCGCCCGCAGGGGTGGATTTGGAGCGCTTTTTTCATTTTCAAAATCAGAAAGGAGTCCCGCCATGCTTACCATTTTACACGGAAACCTGCTCCACGCCCCCGCCTTCGGGACGCTGGAAACCATCCCCCACGGCTACCTCGTTCTGGAGGACGGCGTGGTCCGGGGCCTGTTCCCCGTCCTGCCGGAGGCCTATGCCGGCTGCCCGGTGACGGACTACGGGGAGAGCCTCATCATGCCCTCCTTCGCGGACCTGCACCTCCACGCCCCCCAGTACGTCATGATGGGCATGGGCATGGATCTGCCGCTGCTGGAGTGGCTGGACGCCTATACCTTCCGCACGGAGGCCCGGTTCGAGGACACGGCCTACGCCCGGCGGGTCTACCGTCAGCTGGCCTCAGACCTCATCGCCTCCGGCACTACCCGGGTGTCCATGTTCTCCTCCCGGCACACCGATGCCACCCTGGTCCTCATGGAGGAGCTGGAGCGGGCCGGGGTGACGGGGTATGTGGGCAAGGTGAACATGGACCGCAACGCCGGCCTGTCCCAGGAGACCACGGAGGAATCTGTCTCCGAGACCCTGCGCTGGCTGGAGGCCTGCCGGTTCGCCCACATAAGGCCCATCCTGACCCCCCGCTTCATCCCCTCCTGCACAGACGGACTGCTGGAGGCGCTGGGGGAGCTGGCCCGGGAGCGGGATCTGCCGGTGCAGAGCCATCTCTCCGAAAACCAGGGAGAGATCGCACTGGTGGCCCGGCTCCACCCGGACTGCGCCCACTACTGGGAGGGGTACCGCAAGTTCGGACTGTGGAAGGAGGGCACGCTGATGGCCCACTGCGTCCACAGCGGGGAGGCGGAGCAGGAGGCCATGGCGGAGAGCGGCGTGTGGGCGGTCCACTGCGCCGCGTCCAACGTGAATCTGTGCAGCGGCACGGCCCCGGTGCGCCGGCTTCTGGAGCGCGGGGTGCGGGTGGCCCTGGGCAGCGACATCGCCGGCGGGGACCAGCTGGCCATGAACCGGGTGATTGCCGCCTCCATCCGGGCCTCCAAGGTCCGGCAGATGGAGACCGGGGAGGCCTTTCTCACCGTGCCGGAGGCCTACTACCTGGGCTCCACGGCGGGACACGCCTACTTTGGCGGCGGAGGGTTCGCCACCGGCCAGCCCCTCCACGCCATTGTGGTGGACGATGGGGAGATGCCCCGGCCCGTCCGGGAGCTGCGGCTGGAGGAGCGGTTTGAGCGGGCGGTGTACCTCATGGAGAAGCGGCACATCCGGGCGGTCTACAGCGAGGGAAGAAAGGTCCTGGACCGCAGGTAAGACGAGAAAGGGGCGGCGGCTTGAGGCCGCCGCCCCTTG
>OFFG01001681.1_pt1 | contig 12608 bp, 17 predicted proteins | sample 1521331 | NCBI WGS metagenome assembly OFFG01 (sample SAMEA3504129, study PRJEB24116) | mouse gut metagenome | biome: mouse gut; feature: mouse-associated habitat; material: faeces | place: Denmark | collected 2011 | reverse complement strand
CGCTTCGCCGAAGCGCTGGAAGTGGACAATCTCCCGTTCTCGGAGGAAGCGGATCACGTTGTTCACATCCGGGTCGTCGGACAGCCGCAGAATGTTGTCGTAGGTGAGCCGGGCTTTCTGCTCGGCGGCCAGGTCCTCAGTAAGGTCGGCGATAACGTCGCCGGTGGACTGGATAGAGCCGGCGGTCCAGGGGAAGCCGGAGGCGGCGGTGGGGTAGACGCCGGTGGTGTGGTCCACAAAGTAGGGGGCGAACGAGGGGTTGTTCCGTACGTCCTCGTCGGTGAGGTTCCGGGTCAGCTGGTGGACAATGGCCGCCACCATCTCCATGTGCCCCAGCTCCTCGGTGCCGATATCAGTGAGCAGACCTTTGGCCTCGGCGTAGGGCATGGAATAGCGCTGGGACAGATAGCGCATAGAGGCGCCAAGCTCGCCGTCCGGTCCCCCGGACGCCAACAGACTATGAAAAGCGGTCTAAATGATAACCCGGTAGATGATGGTGAGCAAGGAATTATCTTTGTCGAAGACGCAGTTTTCCATGACCGACCGGGCTGCATTGTTCTGTTCTTCCAGGGAAGCCCCGGGGGATTGCAGGGTTTCCAGAGCGTGAGCGATGGCATCCTGAAGGCGATGCTTTACGACCTCGCCGTCGGACTTTGCCTTCAGCTCCTCCAGCTCAGCTTCGGCCTGGGAGATGGCGGACTCAATGTCCTTCTTTGCAGCAGAGAAATCTTCCAGATTGAGGACACCGGCCAGATAAGCCTCCTGAAGGCGGCCTCGTTTCACATGAAGCTGCCTAACGGTAGCTTCGAGGCGTGTCAGTTCGTGTCCGCCGCCTGCGTTGGTGCAGATGATGTTGCAGGACAGGGGAGAGGTGTTCCCGGCATCTGTTTTGAGACGTGCGATGATGGCCTCCTCCAGGGCATCGGCCCGGACGTGCTGGGAATGCCTGCAGCGGCCGCGGGCGTAGTGATTGCACTTGTAGTAGTGAGGCTGAGCAAAGATCAGCGTGGCTCCGCAGGCGGCGCAGCGCACAATACCGGAGGTCCAGCCCTTCAGATCACAGGAGGGACGGGCCTTGTATCCCCGCTGAGCCTTCACCGCGTCCAGCTGCCGCTGAGCTGCGTTCCAGGTTTCCTCACGGACCAGCGGCTCGTGTCCGCCGTCGGCCACAATGATGTTCTCGTTGAAGAAGTCCCGGCGGGTTCTGCCTGACGGATTCCAACGCAGCTTCCCGATGTAGACCGGGTTGCGCAGTATATACTCGATGGTCCGGTTCTCAAACGTATTGCCGCGGTGGGTGCGGATGCCCATGGCGTTCAGTTCTCTGGCGATGACGTACATGCCCTTGCCGCCCAGGAAGCTGTCAAAGATACGCCGGACATAGACGGCCTCTGTCTCGTCCGGGACGAGCCGGCCATCCTCGGCGCGGTAGCCGAAGGAGGCGGTGGCCTGGAGCTTCCCGCGCTCCGCGTTGACCCTCATGCTCCGCTTGACCTCTTGGCTCAGCCGAATGGAGTAAAATTCGTCCATCCACTCGATGATACGCTCAATGAGGGAGCCGAAGGGACCGGCAATCAGCGGCTCCGTCACGCTCACCACATCGATACCGCACTTGGAGCGCAGAATGGATTTGTAGAAGATGCTTTCCTCCTGGTTTCGGGCGAAGCGAGAGTATTTCCATAGCAGGATGACAGAGAAGGGGCAGTCTGGAGATTTTGCGGCAGCAATCATCCGCATGAACTCCGGCCGGCTCTCGGCTTTCTTGCCGGAGATTCCGGCGTCAATGTATATCTGGTCCTCCAAAAGAAGGATTCCTTCGCGCCGCGCGTATTTCTTGATTTCCTCTAGCTGGCTCTCCGGGGAAAGCTCGACCTGATCGTCAGTAGACACGCGGATATAGGCTGAGCCGAATTGTGGCGTTTTGGTTTGAGTAGTCACATCAATCACCTGTAATTGCTCCAAGAATGAAGATGAATTTAGAGAGGAAGGCGGTTCCGCCCCCTCCATTAGAAATATTATTTTGCATACAATGTATCCATGCAAAAAAATGCGGAGCACCTCACAAGTGTTTTGCGGCTCCTTCGGGCAAGGGTGATTCCTCAGCTCAGCGGTACGACTGGCTGCCGGAAATCCGGTATGGTCATAAGCGGTACCTCCCGCGGAATACTCTGTGAGAGGGAGGTGGGGCCATGTGGCGAAGAAGCGGGAGATACGGACGGTATCCTTCGTACATATCGGAGATGAGCTGGTGAACACCGACGACCTGGATGACGGCCAGCGCCGCAGGCTGGCGACATGGCTGAAGACCACCTATCTTAACACGCTGTTCCAAGGGAAGGCTGAGTTCTTCGAGAGCAGCGGGGAAGGGGATTGCCGGGAGTGTCGCCATGGTGAAGAATAAAGAAAGCTGGGAATGCCTTTGTTCTTGCGCCCTGAATACTCTGCCACATCGGCCGGCTCTCTTTTTGAGCCGGCTGTTCTTATGCGTTGTTCCTTCCTGCGCCCCATGTCGCCGCCCAAATAGAAAAAGCAGCTGAAACCAGCTGCTTTGGGGTTGAATCCCGTCTGAGAGAAGCGTATAATGAATGCACGACATTCCGGCAGAGCAAAGCTTTCAGAACGGAGATTTATGTGATGATAATACTGACTCAACCCATCTCAAAAGGCGAGCTGAGCGAATTGGCAAAGACTTATTTTGGGGACATGGTCAAGGGGGTTGCCGATGTGGACAAGGGGCTTGTCTCCCTTGACGCGGAGCTCCATTCTGACCTTGAAGCCATGCTTCTGGATCAGGGATCGGAGCAGAACTCATTGTGGGGCTTCAACCTGTACCCCGAACTGGAGGATGAGGACTTTCTGGAGTTCGATTCTCTGATTAATATCCGTCCCGCGCAAGGAAACAGGAGCCGCGGCGTGGAAGACGAACTCATTCAACAAAAACTAAAGGATTTGATGGCAAAATGGATCAGGGAATGATCTCTCACCCCTCGCTGCACGCCGATGGCCGGTGGGCGGCTATGTCCTTCGCGCAGCAGATGGGCAATATCGGCAGCGAGGTCAGCCGCGCCTGTAAGTGGAAGGAAAAACACAGGCCGGAAATGATGGAAAAAGCTTTCTACCGGGGACTGGAGCTTCTGGACCTCACGATCGCTCTGTCCCATGGGTCCCGGCTGCGGGAGCTGCTGAGGGCCAGAGAGGTCATGTGCGACTTTTTTGCCGGGGATAACGTTTATCAGTCCACCGCACGGCAGATGAAGCGGTATTACGATATATTTGCATTTATGAAATAAGGCCATATCGCGCAAAAAAGCCGCTCTGTTTTTCAAGTGTTTTTATATAATAGTAGAGCAAGTGTATGGGTTGGATGTTAGCCTTCTTAAAGAAATTTTTAGGATGAGTGGACACGCAAGTTATTTCGTAGAAGGTGATTGTAGCGAGTTTACTGTTTCCTTTGGAGATTCTAGCAAGAACTTTGATGACCAAGCAACCTATATCCCTGTTGGTTTCAATATCGTGACAAACGGACAGACTGGCTACTATCAAGCATATTCTACCATGGAGTATCTTATCAATACAGCTACCTCATTACTTCCTATTCAGACAAAGCCAATCACCACCGCTATTATAAAAATCTCTTAATCACCACAAAAGGCAAAATGAACACGATTTAAAAGTTAAGGATGAAATCTATACGAATTATCTTTTTGTGTTCTCTTCTGACCTTGACTTCGCACGGCCCTGTACTAAGCCAAACACAGAAAGCATTCTTTTGTGCAGCCTGGCAGAATCAAAAAAGCGTTCTTATTCTTTTTGTATAGGGACCGGGCTGTCAGAGAGGAGCTACAGTATATGGAACAAATATACAGGAGAATTTTCTCGTTGTTGCAAAATGAGAAAGTAAAATCAGTCCATATTTTTCTCCAGCGGTGGCTGAAATGCATTCTCATGACCTGCGTTGTATGCATTCCGTTGACACTTCTAGCCTGTCATATTGCGGATCGTGCCGAGAATGACAATCGTATGTATCAGGCATGGTATAGATATACGCTGTATGCCCAGGATATTATCGCAGACGTCGAGCGCGGCGCCCCTGACTATGAGTACGAAAATGGCTATGATGCACTGAGAGAACAAATTGGAGCACTAAATGTTCAGGAGTGGTATACTCCGTACTATTCTACGGAGGACAATCAAAAGGCGCTTTTCTTTATGTATAGCGCCCATGTAATGTTGCTCAGGTGTTTGCCAAGGACTTTTCAAGAGGGGCTTACCGACACAGAAGGTTTTCTCCTAATGAAACGCTACGTCAACATTGTAGAGTCAGCTTTGAAAAAAACAGATAGCTATGTCGATTTTGCCAACAGTTTTATAAATAACCGTGATGTCTCTGATTGGTTGTATGATTTTAATGAATTTGAGGAGTCGCTCAAGGAAAAACAGATGGCCAATATACCAGAGCAGGAAAAGGAGACGGCGATAACCTAGAACCGCGGCGCCCAGTCCTGGAATTTTTCTATATGAATTCTCTTTCTGCTGTCCTGATTATGTAAACTTATGAGAACTCCTCAGAATTATAATAATTTAAATCAAATGCATAAATGTGGAGCGCCTTTTCTTTAGGGCGCTCCACATTCAGATTTAGAGAATTTCTGCGGCTTATTCAGTCGTTTCCTATTATAGGCCGTTTGCGTTTGATCCTACTTATTTGTCCTCGATGTACTCACAGGCGTTTTTTCCACTCCGTTCACGGAGTAGTTAATGACTAAGTCGTAGGTCTTGCCCTTTGCCACAGTTGCCGTTTTCTCCATTTTAAAAGTCCAAGTGCCGCTTCCAGTCCAACTGTCGATGAGGGTATTCCCTTGCCACAGCTCCATGGTTGCGGAGATTTTGTCCGTAGTTCTGTCCGCAGTAATCCCCACATAACAGGTGGCCGTTGTTCCATCAAATTTAATTGACGGAGCCACAACAATAGCCCTTGCAGTTGCGGCGTGTATGGGTAGCATCAAAAACATGCTTATAATAAAGAACACCGCCACAAATCTTTTTTTCATCAGTATCACCTCCTTCCCCATTATTATTTAGTACGATAGAGAAGGGGAATTTTGGACACCATGGAAAAATTTTTATTGATTTATTTTTTGAATGCTTTCTGCTATCTTAATCATGTCAATCTCAGGTAAAGAGGCTGATATATAGAAGACTGTATTATGATCTGACATCCAGACGATCGTATTTACAGCTTCCGGACCCTCTGAAATTAACAAATCGGCTGATATTCCATTGACATACACTTGTTTCACTGTAGATACAGACGTATCAAGAAACCAGTCAACATTGGTAGAATCAATTGAATAACTGAATACCAGTCCGTGTTCGTCAGGTCCAATGTAGCAAATCATAGCAGTACCTCCAGAATAATCAGCACTAACCTCGTTGTATCCTGTGGGCAGCCAAGTTGGGAGATAAATCTCCGAATCATTGGGATGGGACTCAGGCTCAAATCTGTAAACAATATAATTCTCATAAACTGATTTGACCCATCCGAAGAATTCTGCTCGGGCTTCAACGTCAACCGTCAGCCAGATTGTTCCTCCAAGCAATATCGCTAGGAAAATTGAGGCAACGCGCTGCAGCGACTTGTAGAGAAAAGGATGATTCGCCCGCCGGCACATCCGTTTGATCCTTTTTTCAAATTGGGGAGAGAACTCATGCTGATGTTCCCGGTCAAAATCCTGTTCCAGGTATCTGACGTATACCGCGCTTGACCTTGCGGCAGCTGTACGCAATACATCTTCTGCGATCATAAATCTCCGCCTCCTTCCAAATATAATTGTTCTAATTTCTTCTTTGCCCGCTGATCGATTTTCTGAGCCCAGACCAGAGATATTCCCAACATTGCGGATATCTCCCGAAGGCTGTATCCATGATAATACTTTAACCAAATGACTTGCCGCTGCTGTTCCGGAAGTTTAAGTATACACTCGACCAGGAAATCTTCTTTTTCTGGCTGTGTTGAAAGGAATAAAAGCATTTCCGGGGTGAGAGGAACCACAGGGTGATTTCCTCTTACTCTGAACAGGTCGATTACTCTGTTCTCTACCATAGTTACGATAAGCTGCTTCGTTTTTGGACTCACCGGTTCGATTTTTTTAATATTTTCTGCTATTTTCATAAAAACATGCTGGACAACGTCTTCAGCATCCTGCACATGGTTGATTTTCTTGTAGGCGACATGGTATGCAAGGCCCTGGTATTCCTCATACAACTCCTCGAATTTAGATTTGTCCGCAGGTGTTTCTATTACTTGTAAATAAATGAGCATAGCTTTGTTCACCGCCCATAAAAATATCTATCGTATCTGTTATTATATTTTATATAGTGAAAAATGTCGAGTCTTGGAAGCAAAAATATTCTGCATAAGCGCCCTCCTTCTATACTTTGACATGTTCAAAAGGTGACTGGCTCATTTGAGTCCGTCACCTTTTTTTATAGACCATATCTCATCTGACATGGTCTGTTTTTGTCTGTCCAAAATTGTATGTGTCCATCGTATCATAAAAACAGAGGATGGTGGTATTTATAGCAAGCGGCAAAATTCCCGACAAACGGGTCGGCCAGGGGGCCAACCCCTACAGAGGCGTGTAGGGGCCGCCGCCCTCGGCGGCCTGCTGGCAGCAATTATGAAGGTTGCTATAGAAAGTATATTTGCTGCGCAGATTTCAGGTTGTTTTGTCAGGACAAAATAATATCTTGCTGTCACGAACTCTGATGGGTAACATTGGGGTTCTTTTCATTTTAATAAGTTGAGCAGATACAAAATTCGACGTTTCTCACAATGCCAACTGTGGTTGGCTGATAGTTTTTGGCGATTACGATATTCTTCTTTTGGGGAGGGGGCGTTGATATTGCTGAAATCAAATAATACATGCAGAAACCATCCTCACATGACCCAGCTGCTGGAAAGCGAGATTTATGGTAAACGAAGAAACATGGGCATATCTCAATACGCGCTGGCAGAAGTAGTTGGAGTTACCCGAAACTGCATACAACAATTAGAATGCCACGAACACCTTCCAAGGGCTGAAACAGTGTTTGATATGATGCAGGCATTGGGATTTGATGAAGATGAAATCGTAACCTTCCTTAGAAAATATCTGAATGCCTATTATAAGGACAAGGCGCTCCAAAGAGAGCGGGAAAAGGAGTTGGCGGGAATCGTATGACGGCCATTTATGACTTGCTTTATCGACTTGGTGTGACTGCGAATTACACTGGGTTTTTTCATACAGCCTATGCGGTATCGCTCTGCATAGGCCGGCCGGACCGGCTGCTGTTGGTGACAAAGTGGCTGTACCCGGAGGTGGCGAAACAGTACTTAACCAATTGGAAAGCTGTGGAGAGGAACATTCGAATGGTAGGTAATATCATCTGGCAGGAAAATCGACCTTTGCTGGAGAAGCTCGCCCACAGACGCCTGGAGCAAAAACCGAGAAACGCACAGCTTCTTGCGATTTTGGCGTCATCACTAGATACCAGCCTTCCGGCAGATCAGGAAATGGCTGAGCTGATTGCGGCTGGGGCGGAACGATAAAGAGCTTCAAAACCAATGGCGGATTCTTTGTGTTCGGGGAATAGCCCCATGGGCGCAAATCTGGGAGCGCCGCCGTAGTGCGGAATAGAAATAGGCCGGAGCAAATCGCTCCGGCTTTTGTAGTCTGATGGAGTATGGCCCACCGTACTGGCTGATGATAAACGCGGCCAGCTTGGGGTTAGGAGTGGCGATTTTTACCGGAAATTGCAGCTTTTTTTCATAGTGGAACATTTATTTCACCTCATTCTGCGCAAAATTCCAGGGCCAGGGGTCGGACAGCCACTGGTAGCTGTCGCCAGCGGCAGCGGTTTCCTTGGTAATAGGCCCATATTTGGACTCATAAGCGGCTTTAGCTGCCTTTTCCATAGCGGAGAACTGTTTAAACATCGCGAACGCTTCGGCATCATCTTTATGAGTATCCAGATAGATCCCGAGCTCCAGTATTACAAATTCCAACGCTTGCAACTCAGCCAAGGGTGTAGCGGGCAGAGAAGAGCCATCTACAGCCAAATGAAAGGGTAAATTCAGTCCGGGGAATAGTGTACCGTTGCTCAACGCCTCACTCTGAGCATATTTTTGAGGGTTGTTCTGCTGAAAAGGTACATAAGGCACAGCCAGTCCTGCACAGGACGGCAGGGTGCCATTGTTGTCTGGGCAGCTGGCCTGAGTAGGGGTGGTGCTGGCAGACCGGGAGCCATTATTTTCAATCAACAAGGGAAAATCCCTCCTTTATTCAATACAGGAGGACGGGCGCGGGGAGCGCACAGCGTCCCCCTTGAACCATTCTATGAGTCAGGCAGTCAAAGGGGTACACGCATACCGGCCCTGTCCATTCCATAGGATAGGAAGGAGGTGGTCGTATTGAAAAAAGGTATCCTGCTGGCCGGGGCGCTCATTGGCACGGTGGCGCTGCTGGCGCTGGCCCTGGGCCGGCTGAACAGCCTGGTGGAGCCGGCCATGGAGCCGTCGGCCGTTCAGCGGACCGGTCCGCTGGTGTTGGACGCCGGTCACGGCGGGGAGGATGGGGGGGCGGTGTCCATTACCGGCGCCCCGGAGAGCAAAATCAACCTGGCTATCGTGCTCAAGCTGCGGGACGTGCTGGGCCTGTACGGGGTGGACCCCATCCTCCTCCGGGAGGAGGACATCTCCCTCCACGATGATGATGCCAACACCCTGCGGGAGAAAAAGCGGTCCGATCTGAAAAACCGGGTGGCAGTCATTGATGCGGTGGAGGGGGGGACTTTGCTCAGTATCCATCAGAATACCTACCCCGGCAGCCGCTACCACGGGGCCCACGTCTTTTACGCCCCCACCGAAGGCTCTCAGGAACTGGCGGAGCACTTTCAGAACAGCATAAAAGCCGCCTTACAACCTGACAATGAGCGGGCTGTAAAGCGGATTCCCGATACAGTTTATATCATGAATCACGTCACCTGTCCCGCCATTCTGATAGAGTGCGGATTTCTCACCAACCCGGAGGAGGAAGCTATGCTTCGGGACGAGGACTACCAGCGCAGGCTGTCTGCCGTCATCGCCGCCGCCTGGCTGACTGCCCCTTGAATCTGGGATGGTTCTGTGATAAAATCAGAACCATAAATCGGGATTTGGAGGCGCTTATACGGATGGAGAAGAAAACTAAACGATCTGGAATAGACCCTGTAGTTGCTTTAGTGCTGATTTTTATTGTACTCAAAATAACTGGATTGATTTCGTGGCCCTGGTTGTGGGTATTAAGTCCGCTCTGGCTTACGTTCTTGTTTTTCGCCGTTATCTTTTCCGCCATTTTGGTTGGCGGACGGATTGTTAAAGGAAAATGGTAAATTCCAGTTTATCGGGCAGATACCCGCAATATTACGCATAGACTAAGGAGAACAGAGTATGAAGGCAAAAACCCTATTTTACTGCACTGAGTGCGGCAACGAGCTGCCCAAGTGGGCGGGGCAGTGCCCGGCGTGCAGGGCGTGGAACACCATTGTGGAGCAGCCGGCGGAGAAGCCCGCCAAGCGGTCCGGGCCGGTGAAGGGGGGCTCCGTAACCGGGGTGGCCATCAACCGCCCCCGGCCCATGAAGGAGGTGGAGACCACCGACGAGCTGCGCTTCGCCACCGGCATGGGGGAGCTGGACCGGGTGCTGGGCGGCGGCGCGGTGAAGGGCTCCCTGGTGCTGGTAGGGGGCGCGCCGGGCATCGGAAAATCGACCCTGATGCTGCAAATCTGCGACAACCTGTGCCGCTTTTCCAAGGTGCTGTATGTATCCGGAGAGGAGTCGGAGCGGCAGATCAAGCTGCGGGCGGAGCGGCTCCATGTGCGGGGCGAGGGCCTCTACCTGCTGGCTGAGACCAATCTGGAGAACCTGACGGACGCCGTCCACCAGCTCCGGCCCGACGTGCTTATTGTAGACTCCATCCAGACCCTCTACCACGGGGATGTGACCTCCGCCCCAGGCAGTGTAAGCCAGGTAAAGGAATGTACCTTGACACTGATGCAGCTGGCCAAGGGGGAGAATATTACCGTTTTTGTTATCGGACACGTGAACAAGGAGGGGTCCATCGCCGGGCCCAAGGTGCTGGAGCATATGGTGGACTGCGTACTCTATTTCGAGGGGGAGCGGCACATGGCCTACCGCATCCTCCGGGCGGCAAAAAACCGCTTCGGTGCCACCAACGAGATCGGCGTCTTTGAGATGGAGGATGTGGGACTTACGGAGGTGCCCAACCCCTCCGAAGCCATGCTGGCCGGCCGGCCTACCGACTCCCCCGGCACCTGTGTCACCTGCGTAATGGAGGGGGTGCGGCCGGTGCTGGCCGAAATTCAGGCCCTGGTGGTGCCCTCCAGCCTGGGCAACCCCCGGCGGGTGAGCAACGGCTTTGACTACAGCCGTTCCATGCTGCTGCTGGCCGTTCTGGAGAAGCGGGGCGGCCTGATGGTGGGGGGCTGCGACGCCTACGTCAATGTAATTGGCGGGCTGTACCTGGAGGAGCCCGCCGCCGACCTGGCCGCAGTGCTGTCCCTGGCTTCCAGCTTTCGGGACAGGCCCGTTCCCAACGACCTGGCCGCCATCGGAGAGGTGGGCCTCACCGGTGAGCTCCGGGCGGCCAGCGCCCTGAGCCAGCGGCTGGCAGAGGTAAAGCGTTTAGGCTTTACAAAGTGTATGATTCCAAAGCGCGCCCAGGGCAAGCTGGCTGTCCCAGAGGGACTAGAGCTGATTCGGGTGGCCAACATCCGGGAGGCCATGGCCGCGCTGCTGTAGGGGCTGGGCCGGTACAAAGTTGATGCACCTGGACTGCCCTGGCTCCCCGGCGGAGGCCGCCCGGGACAGGGAGCAGTAGCCGTCCTTCTGGTACACGCAGGGGTCGGTGCAGGCAATGAGGCTCACAGGCAATCCTCCTCCACAAAAACGGAGGTAGTATCCCCTTAAAAACAAAGAAACATACATAAGTGCCGGCCCAACAGGCCGGCACTTTATCCTTAAAATCCTCCCAATTCCCGGACAACCACAGAAGCCAGCAACAGGCCAGCAGCGGCCGGGACAAAGGGCGTGGAGCCAGGTGTGTCCCGCCGGGCAGTGGAGCCGGGACGGGTTTCGGTGGTTTGCGGCGGCTCGTAGTCTGCGGAGCGCAGGGGAGAGGCAGGCAGCTCGGTGGAGTAGACCACCTTGAGGTGGTGGATTCCCCGTTTTCGCAGTTCCTTGCGCACGGTGCGGGCCAGAGGACAGCCCTGAGTCTTGGAGATATCGGTGACCACCAGGGCGGATGGGTCAAATTTATTGCCGGTGCCCATGGCGGAGATAATTTTTATCTGTAAAGCATTACACCTTGTCACAAGTTCCAGCTTGGCGGCTACTGTGTCGATGCAGTCCACCACGTAGTTGTATGGGGATAAATCCACCTGATCCGCGTTTTGGGGGAGGTAAAACAGGCGGATGGCCTCCACCTGACAGGTGGGGTTGATGTCCCGGACCCGCCGGGCCATCACCTCCGCCTTGGGCTGGCCGATGGTGGAGTGGAGAGCGGCAAGCTGCCGGTTCAGGTTGCTTTCGGAGACGGTGTCATCGTCGTAGAGGTGTAAAGTACCTACACCTGACCGTGCCAGCGCCTCAACGGCGTAGCCCCCTACGCCCCCCACGCCGAAGATGGCGACCTTGGCGTTTTTCAGCCGCTCCAACGGCTCGTCTCCCACCAGCAGGCGGGTGCGGATAAATTGGTTGGACATGGTAGCTCTCCTTTATTCATTCAGGCTGTTGCCGTGTATGGTATTGGCGGTTATGACTTCTCCGTTACAGTCCCTTGTGAAGGAGAAAAAATTCCTCCTTGATAATACTTGTGAGTGCTGTCACATCGCAATTTGATAAAATTTAACCGGTACGTAGTCAGGTTATAATTTTACCGTCAAAATCCCGTGTAAAAGAGACAAAGATTCCTCCCTGATGGGAGAGAAGACCCTGATCTCCTTTTTGAAATTGGTCCCACACGTTTTGCGAAACTTTACAGGTCAAAACGGCATCGCGGTCGAGAACCTGAAAATGGAGATACAGGACCTCTGTGATCCATTTGTTAAGCCAGCCCTGTTTAGACTTCGACTGGAGCTGGACATGTTCTTTCAGGAATGGCTCTCCCTCTGATTTGGTTTGTAAATTCCGCTGTCTGATTCGATGAATCGAGAGCAGGAGATTGAATAGAACCAGGGCAATTACCAATACATCGTCCAGTTCCAATACAGTCACCTCTTACTAAAATTACAACAGTTGACGAAACAGCCCATGTTTGGTGCAGTACCACAGCAGAATCCCGTGGCCAAAGGCGGGGATGCGGGTTTGCAGGTCCCACTCGGGGTAGAGCCGGCGGAGGAACAGGGTGTCTCCGGTGAGCAGGGCCACGAAGGAGACGTAGTGGTCCTTGGTCATGGGGTGGGGGGAGGAGACGAACCAGCTGTCGTCGATCTTCTCCACCGACAGCGGCTCCTCCGGCTTTTGGGGCTCCAGCGGGAGCAGTGTCCTGCCGCAGCAAGACACACCCGCC
>OFFG01001675.1_pt1 | contig 12654 bp, 5 predicted proteins | sample 1521331 | NCBI WGS metagenome assembly OFFG01 (sample SAMEA3504129, study PRJEB24116) | mouse gut metagenome | biome: mouse gut; feature: mouse-associated habitat; material: faeces | place: Denmark | collected 2011 | reverse complement strand
CTTCTGCAGGCCCCTACATGTGCACAGTGCATCTAAAACTCAAGCAGGCACATGCTCATAAACATAAATACATCTTTTTAAGGTAATGTTTTAATTCGGTGAATATCTCTGTATGCACAGGGTATGAACATTATGTAAGCAGAACACTCAGCAACCTTCCTATTTTGGACTCTTCAGAACAAGCTCTGCTGAAATTATTTGGAATGAAGAGACTAAGGAAGTAGCAAATATTATTATTTTAATTGCTGTCCCTCAAGATAATGAAGGGAATTTGCATATGCAAATATTATCAAAATTAGCCCGTAAGCTAATGCACGAAGATTTTAGAAATCAATTATTAAATAGTAAAAAAGCAGAAGTATACAAATTATTATGTGAAGGATTGGAGGTATAATAAAAATGGATTTTAAAGAAAAATTTTCAACAATTAAAAAACATCTATTAACAGGAACATCACACATGATTCCATTTATTGTTGCTGGAGGGATATTATTCTCTTTGGCAGTTATGTTAAATCCTGAAGGGGCAGCAACACCTGAAACAGGATGGTTAGGAGATTTAGCAAGTATCGGTAGTGCTGGATTAACATTATTTGTACCAGTATTGGGAGGATATATTGCATATTCAATTGCTGATAAACCAGGTTTAGCACCAGGGATGATAGGTGCTTATCTTGCAAGTCAAGTTGGTGCTGGTTTTCTAGGTGGTATTGTAGCTGGATTTATTGCTGGATATGTGGTTAAAGCTCTAAAGAAAATTAAGTTACCTATTTCATTAAAGTCGTTAGGTTCAATCTTTTTGTACCCATTATTTGGTACACTAATTACTGGAGGAATAATTGTCTGGGTAATAGGGACACCAATATCTGCCATTATGGAAGGATTAACAGGCTGGTTAAATTCACTAAGTGATGCAGGTAAAGTTCCTTTAGCATCAATTTTAGGAGCAATGACTGCATTTGATATGGGGGGACCAATTAATAAAGTTGCAACATTATTTGCTCAAACTCAAGTTGATACATTGCCTTATCTAATGGGGGGAGTCGGAGTAGCTATTTGTACACCACCAATTGGAATGGGAATTGCAACATTGTTAGCTCCAAAAAAATATAATACAGAAGAAAGAGAAGCTGGAAAAGCAGCTATACTTATGGGATCTGTAGGAATTACTGAAGGAGCAATTCCATTTGCAGCTAATGATCCATTACGTGTAATTCCTTCAATTATGGTTGGAGCAGTAGTAGGTAATATTATTCCTTTTATGATGGGAGTGTTAAATCATGCACCATGGGGTGGATTAATTGTATTACCAGTTGTTGAAGGATGGCCAGGTTATATTTTGGGAATTGCGGCAGGGTCTTTAGTAACAGCTTTAATGGTTAATTTCTTAAAGAAAGAGAATAATGATATAACTGAATATGATAAAGAAATTAAAATTGAAGAAGATTTTGATATTGAATTTACAGAATTATAAAAATTGGAGGTAAAGAAATGAAAGTAGTAGGTGTAACTTCTTGCCCTTCTGGTGTAGCTCATACTTATATGGCAGCAGAGGCATTAGTGATGGCAGGGAAAAATTTAGGAATTGAAGTAAAGATTGAAACACAAGGTGGTGCAGGAGTCGAAAATGAATTAAATGCAAAAGATATTGAAGAGGCAGTTTGTGTAGTATTAGTTAATGATGTCGCTATTAAAGGTGTTGAACGTTTTAAGGGTAAGAAAGTTGTTAAAATGGGAGTATCAGATATTATAAAAAAAGCGGAACCATTAATGGTTAAAATACAAAAAACATTTGGTTAATAGGGGATTTCCCCTATTTTTTTAATAAGTAGAAGGGTGTTAAATTTTGTAAAAAAAGGTTACAAATATTCTAGCTTATATATATGTGATTGTTATGTTAAAGTTAAAATATAAAAAATTATAAGAGAAGGAGAAAAAGATGAAAGGAAAAAAGAAACAAATTTTTTCATATCTTGCAAGTGGATTAATTACAGCATCAACAATTATTAGTGCATGTCCAATTAATGTTCTTGCAGTAGAAAAAAGAGATCAGTTAATTCAAGATGAAATTTTATGGCATACTTCATTTAATGATGCAACAGGTTTTTTAGAAAATACTGTTGATCAAACAAAAGGCAGTGAAAATGTTGAAGGGTTTGTACCAGCTGAAAAAATTAAAGGAGATATTACAACATCTGTTTTACTTAGCAGTGTCACTGGTAGTAGTGATTTTAATAATGATGAAAGAAAAGTAAAACTATTTGATAGTGATAGTGGAACAAAGTTTTTAACAAACGACAATGTACCAAGTGTGGAACAACCAGTATATGTTGAATTTGCTTTTGAACAAGCACAAATATTAGATCGTTATGCTATAGTTTCTGCTAATGATTCTCCAGAACGTGATCCTAAAAATTGGATTTTCTTTGGTTCAGTAGATGGAGAAAATTGGGTGGAAATTGACAGCCAAAATAATCAAAACTTTGAAAAAAGATTTGAGAAAAAAGAAGTGATTATTGAAAATCCAACTGCGTATCAATATTACAAAATTGAAATAACAGCTAATAAAGGAAATGATAAATTAACTCAATTTGCTGATTTATTATTGGGAACTGGAAAAGATTCGTCAGAGGTTCAAGAACCTACGATGGTTACTAAAATTTCATCTGGTCCAAGCGAAGCATGGAATCAAAAAGCTAATACTGGATGGGATGACGAATATGCTCTTGAAATTTCAGGTACTCATTTAGGAACAGAAGCAGCACATTCATGGAATGTCCTATATAAAGATTTAAATATTACAATTGATGAAAATACAGCATTAAGTTATTTGATTTTCCCTGGTCTAGTTGATAGTGAATATGATTATAATTGGACTCAAATGAATATGGCAGTAGATCTTAAGTTTGCTGATGGAACATATTTAAGTGATGCAGGTATTGATGATACTAATGGTAATTTATTAACACCACAAGGACAAGGGGATTCTCGAACATTAGTAACTAATCAATGGAATAAAATAACTGCACGTTTAGGTCAATATCCAAGTTTAAGAGGTAAAGTCATTACTGAAGTTTTAGTTGCTTATGATAATAAAGATAATAAGGCAGATAAAGATGTTGACTTTAAAAATTATTTAGATGACATTAAAATCTTTGAAGAAGCATTAGAAGATTATGATGATAATAATCTAGCGGAATATGTAAATATTTTACGAGGAACTAATGATTCGCCTAATTTCTCTCGTGGATTGACTGCACCATTAGTAACTAGACCTCATGGTTTTAATTTTTGGGCACCAGTTACTAATAGTGGAGATAATAAGCTATATACATATCAACAAAATGGCAATATAGGAACACTAAAACATATTACAGTGAGTCATGAACCTAGTTATTGGGTTGGGGACCGTGGTAACTGGGAATATATGGTTAATACAAGTATTGATCCAAATGGAACAGGTTCAATTGGAGCTAATGAAAGAGCAGCTAAATTTTCTCATGAAAACGAAACTGCAAAAGCTCATTATTATGGAGTTGAATTTAATGAAGGGAATGCACAAGGAGCTAAATTAGAATTGTCACCAACTATGCATGGTTCAGCAACAAGATTCACATTCAATGATAATGCAAAATACCATAATGTAATTTTAGATACAGTTCGTGGTAGTGATAAAAAACTAGTTTTAAATGAAGATAGAAAATCATTTACTGCTCAATCAAATCCAAATAGTAATGGAATGAAAACGATGTATGTTTATGGTGAATTTGATACTAAGTGGACAAGTCAACGTTATGGAAATAGTAGTCAAAATTCAGCTATTTTAAATTTTGATGACGAAACTACAGTTGAAATGAAAGTAGCAACATCTTTCATCAGTTATGAACAAGCTAAAAAGAACTTAGAGCTGGAATTAGATGGAAAAGACTATGATGATGTTTATAATGAAGCACGTGAAGGATGGAATGATAAGTTAGATGTAATAACTGTCAAAGGTGCTACTCATGAACAAAAAGTAACTCTTTATTCAAATTTATATCGTATGTTTGCTTATCCAAACTTATTATCTGAAAATACTGGAACAAATGAAGACCCAGTATGGCAGTATAAGAGTACAGTAAGTAACGATGTTAAAGATGGTGAATTATATTATAATAATGGTTTCTGGGATACATATCATACTACATGGGCTGGATATCAATTATTAACACCATCAAAATATGAAGAAATGTTAAATGGATTAGTTGAACATTATAATGATGGTGGCTGGGTTCCTAGATGGGTTGCACCTGGTGGTACGAATTCAATGGTAGGTACTAGCTCAGACGTAATTTTTGGAGATGCAGCTGCTAAAGGTGCAAACTTTGAATTAGAAGATGCTTATAAATCTTCGTTAAAGAATGCTTCTGTTGCAAATGTAGAAAATCTTACTTTAGGTGGTAGAGCAGAATTAACAACTTCTATTTTTAGAGGTTATACAACTAATTCAACTGGAGAAGGGTTCTCATGGTCAATGGAAGGATATATCAATGATTATGGTATTTCTCAAATGGCACAAAGACTTGCTGATGAAGCTTTAGAAGCTGGCGATAATGAAGCAGCTCAAACATATCAAGATGAAGCAGATTATTATCGCAATAGAGCATTAAATTATGTAAAATTATTTGATGGATCATCTGATGATCCTACTGAAAAATGGTTTAAGGGTAAAAATGCTAGCGGTGAATGGACTAGTGGAGATAGTTTTGATCCAATTTTCTGGGGTGGAGATTATACTGAAACAGATGCCTATAACATGACTGTTACAGTACCACAAGATGGAAATGGTCTTGCTAACTTATATGGTGGTCCTGAAGCTTTAGGTGAAAGAATGGATACGATCTTTACGACAAAAGGAACATACAATGGTTATAATGCTGTTGATGGAGTTGGCGGTATTCATGAACAAAGAGAAGCACGTGATGTTAAATTAGGGCAATATGGTCATAGTAACCAGCCATCACATGGAATTATTTATATGTATAATTACGCTAAACAACCATGGAAAACACAAGCATTAGTACGTGATGTATTACATAGATGTTATGTTGGTGCAGACTTTGGACAAGGTTATTTGGGTGATGAAGATAATGGCGAAATGAGCGGATGGCAGGTTTTATCATCATTAGGTTTCTTCCCGGTAAATATGGGTAGTGGTGAATTTGCAATTGGTTCTCCATTATATGAAGAAGCAACTATTCATTTAGAAAATGGTAAAACAATGACAATTAAAGCTAACAATAACAGTGATGATAATGTTTATATTCAATCAATGACTGTTAATGGTGAAGCTTATAACTCAAGCTTTATTTCTTCAAAAACATTAACTGATGGTGGAGAAATCGTATTTAATATGGGATCTACACCTAATAAAGGCTGGGGAATTGAAGGAGAAGGTACTTCACTTACTAGTGGAACAGATCTACCTAATCCACAAGAAGATTTAACAGTTTCAAATTTAAATGTTAAAGAAGAATTTAGCACAGATGTAAATAAAGATACAGTTGCTGGAAAAGGTATTACTAATATCACTAATTTATTTGATAATAATTCAAATAACGCAGCAACATTTAATGAAGATACAGATTTATACTATAGCTTTATTAGACCAGTTAAAGTTAACATGTTAACTTTAACATCTACAAGAAACCAGCAAACTGAGGCTCCTGATTCATTTGTATTATATGGATCAAATGATGGAGAAACCTGGTTAGAACTTTCAAGTAGAGAAAATATAGAATTTGAATGGGGTAGATATACTCGTCCATTTAGCAGTGATGGTACAAATGGATATCAATATTACAAACTATCACTAAAAGGTGGAACGACATTATCAGAAGTTGAATTAATTGGTTATACTAATGATTATTCATCTATTGATAAAGAATTATTAAGTAAAGTAATTGAGGCAGCTAAAGCCGTTGATCAATCACAAATGGGTGAAGGTGTTAAACAATTATTAAATGATGGTATTGCTGCAGCTCAAGCAGTAGTTGATAATGTTGATGCGACTCAAGATGAGATTGTTGCTCAATATAGTGCATTACAAAATATTTTAAATCGTATCAGTAATATTAGAGATGGTTTAACAAAAATAGAAGCAGAAACTTTTGATACAAGCCATAGCAGTATTGTAAACGATGGAGCTAACATTGGCGGTGTTAAAAAGAATACATGGGTTGGATATAAAGATGTAGACTTTATGGTTGCACCAAACCAGTTAGAAGTTAGATATTCTGTTCAAAATAGTGATGGATGTTCAAAAGGTGAAATTGAAGTCCGTTTAGATTCTCGTGATAGTGAACCATTATTCACAGTAGGAACAACTCATACTGGTGGCTGGGGTAATTATGTAACAACTACAGTAGATATCCCAGAAGATGTGCAAGAACAGTTTATGGGATTGCATGCTGTATACTTTACGTTTGTTGGAAATGATTCTGCTGATGCCAATAAAGCATACGTAGCTAATGTTGATTACTTTGATTTTGCTAAAATATTGACACAAAATGTTATAGTTGAAGGAAATGGAACAGTAGTAACTACAGATCTTAATGCTAAATATGGTGAAGATTTCGCATTGGAAGTTGCACCAGATAAAGGTTATAAGACAGTTGCTGTAACTATAGATGGTGAAGCGATTGCAGACTTTGTTCCAGGTACTAATACAATTGTATTAGAAAATGTTAATAAATTACACGATATCGTAGTTGTATTTGCTGAAGATGTTGATTATGGTATTAATGTAGATAGTAGCTTAAAAAATAATGCAAAAGTTGAATTTGTTGATAAAGATGGAAATTCAATTGATTCAGCAAAAGCAGGAGATATCGTTACAATCAATGTAACTGATATCAATAGTAAAAAAGAGTTTAGTGATGTTAAAATCAATGGAACTTCAATTACAATGACTGTTACAGATAATGGATATACTGGTACATTTGTAATGCCAGCTGGTGAAATTGATGTAGAAGTTGTTTTAACAAATGCTGTTAATAAAGCAGCTTTACAAATTGCTATTGAAATGGCTGAAAATGCTGATTTAGAAAATGTCGTACCAGCCGTAGTTAAAGAATTCAATGAAGCATTAACAAACGCAAAAGATGTATATGGTAATACTAAGGCAACTCAAGATGAAGTAGATAGTGCATTTAACCGTTTGGCTAATGTAATGCATATGCTGGAATTCTTCAAAGGAGATAAAACAGCGTTACAAAAACAAGTAGACCTAATCAATGATTTAGAAGCAGATAAATATATCGAATCATCGTGGAATGCCATGTTACCAGTACTAGACAAAGCAAATGATGTACTAGGTAACGAGAATGCAATGCAGGACGAAGTAGATGAAGTATATACAGAATTAGTAAAAGCGTTCTTGAACTTAAGATTAAAACCAAATAAAGACTTATTAAATGACCTAATTAATAAAGCCCAGGGATTAAACGCAGCTAGTTATACATTAGAATCATGGAACGCATTACAAAATACTTTAAATAATGCTAAGGCAGTGTTAACTAATGAAGAAGCAACAGAAGCTGAAATTAGTAACGCTAAATCAGCAATGGAAGCAGCTATAGCTGGATTAGAAATAAAATCTGCTTTACCTGCTGAAGTAATTAAACCAAACGTTGTAACAAATAGTAACACAGGAAAAGAAAGTGCAATAAAAACTGGAGATACAGTAAGTCTTGGATATTCAATTGCAGGATTAGCTCTAGCCTCAACTGTATTACTTGTAAACAAAAAAAGAAAAAAGACTAATTAATGACAAATATTTAATAAATTTTCTCTCACTATAAATTAAAGAGCTATCTTTCAATTATAAGTATTTATAATTGGGGTAGCTTTTCTAATAAAAAAAGTAAAAATAAAGCACACAAATATTGACAAAAAGCGCTTTCTGGTGTAAATTAATACTGTAAATAGTGTGTAACTGGTAAAGCAGGCATTAGCTATACTAAGATTTATAAAAAGTTTTGGCTTTTTATATTGGTTCTAGTATCGCTAATGCTTTTTTTAATGAAAAAGCGCGCATTCATTATGACATGTAACATTATTTTATGATTTGTTAAAGAAATAGAAAGGAGAAGAGATATGAAAAAATGGAAACAAATTACATCCGCTAGTTTATTAAGTGCGATGATGGCGTTAGGAAATGTAACTTCGACTATGGCGGCAACAACTGATAACTCAATCAGCCAACGTGAAAAAGAAAATGCTGCTTTAGCAAGAGAAGTTGCATCAGAAGGAATGGTATTATTAAAAAATGATGAAAACGCATTACCAATCAAAGGAAAAAATGTAGCACTTTTTGGTAATAGTGCTGTTCGTACTATCCGTGGTGGTACAGGATCTGGAGATCCCTTTAATGGTGGACTTAGTGGTGGCGGAGATGTCATGGTAGATTTGAGTGAAAGATATAATATTAATATTTACAAAGCTTTTGTAGATAAAGGATATAATGTTACATCTGGTGCATTTTTAGAAGAATTTGCTAACGGATATGATGATGCTAAACTTGCTTTTGGTTCAAATCCAATGAGTACATTTGCTTATCCAGAAATGGAATTAACTCAAAGTATTATTGACCAGGCTAAAGAGGGAACTGATACAGCAATTTATGTAATTGGAAGAAATGCTGGTGAAGGAGCAGATAGAAGTTCAACAACTAAAAAGACAAGAGCTACAATTAATGGAGAAGAAGTTGAGTTTGAAGTTGGTGATTACGAATTAACTGAAACAGAAAAAGCTAACTTGGCTCTTGTAGGTAAAAACTTTGATAAAGTAACAGTAGTATTAAATGTTGGTGGTGTCATTGACACTAAATTTATGGACGAAATTGAGGGGCTGGATGCATTGATTAATATGTCTCAAGCTGGACAAGAAGCAGGAACAGCAGCATTTGATGTTTTAACAGGTACTGTTACACCTTCAGGTAAATTAACATCTACATGGGCTCAAAATTATAGTGATTATCCTGCAAGTGAAACATTTGGTGGAAATGATAGTGAAGAAAATCTTGAATTATATGATGAAGGGATTTATGCAGGATATCGTTATTTCGACACATTTAACATTACACCAGCGTATGAATTTGGATATGGAATGTCATATACAGATTTTAATATCGAAGTTGATGGTGTTGAAGCAAACGAAGATAAAGTTACTGTAGAAGCAACGGTTACAAATGTGGGTGATACATATTCAGGAAAAGAAGTAGTTGAAGTATATTATTCAGCACCAGATAGTGATGATGCAGAAAAAGCATATCAAGAGTTAGCTGGATTTGCTAAAACAGATGTTCTTGGTCCTGGTGAATCACAAACCTTGACAATTACTTATGAAACAGAAGACATGGCATACTATAACACAGATCAGGCGGCATATGTATTGGATGCTGGTGATTATGTAATTCGGGTTGGTAATTCTTCAAGAAATACTAAAGTAGCAGGAGTAATTAATTTGGATAAAGCTGCTAAAACAGAACAATTAAGTAATCAATTAGGAGATCCTTATCAATATGGATTAAGTGAGATATCTAAAGGGAATACTACTCCATATAATTATGCTGATGAAGCGGAAGAAATTGCAAATGTTAAAAAAATATTAATTAATGCAGATAATATTGAATGTGTGGAAAATATTTCTGAATATAATGATGAAACTGTATATACATATACTAGTGATTCAAAATATACAGCAACTCAACCTTATGAAAAAGTTGTACAAATTGGTGATAAATCTGATGCAACATTACTAGATGTATATAATGGTGATGTTACAATAGAAGAATTTGTAGCAAAAATGAGTCTTGAAGAATTAGCAACTTTAAACTGTGGATCTGGTTGGGGTGTTGCTAATGAAAATACACCTGTTGTTGGTTCGAGTTCAGATACGATTCCTGGGGCTGCAGGAGAAACAACAGTTAAATATTTTGATACACATGGTATTCCATCGATAGTTGTAGCAGATGGGCCAGGTGGTATTAGAATTAAACAAGAATATGAAGCAACAGACGTAACTACTGGTGAAATAGAAACTTATTATCAGTATTGTACAGCATGGCCAGTATCAGTATTACGTGGTCAAACATGGAATACTGAATTACTTGAAGAAGTTGGACGTGCTTTTGCAAAAGAATTAAAAGAAATGGGTATTACTGTAGTTCTTGGACCAAGTTTAAATATTCATAGAGATCCACTTTGTGGACGTAACTTTGAATACTATTCTGAAGATCCATTAGTTTCTGGTATGATGGCAGGTGCTGAAACAAGAGGGGTACAAGAAACACCTGGTATCGGAGCATGTTTAAAACATTTTGCATTAAATAATCAGGAAGCAAGTCGTAATAGTTCAAATTCAGTAGCAAGTGAACGTACTATGCGAGAAATTTATTTAAAAGGTTTTGAAATTGCAGTTAAGACATCTCGTCCAATGACAATAATGACATCATACAATTTAATTAATGGTGTACCAGCTGCAGATAATTATGATTTATGTACTAATGTTCTTCGTGGAGAATGGGATTTTGAAGGTATGGTAATGACAGATTGGAATGGTGGATTATCAACTCCAAGAATTTCAATGCATGCAGGTAATGATATGATTATGCCTGGTGGACCTTCAAGAGTACAAAATATTGTTGGTGGTGCAATTACAATAGTTCCAGAGTTTGATGAAAATGGACAAATCAGTTTAAAAGAAAATTTAAATATGATGTTTGCATATCAAGAAGCAGCCTGGGGAGAATTTATTGTTGATGGTGCTGGTCAAGATACAGTTGTTGCACAATTAGGTGATGATTATGTAGCAGCTGTTGATGATAATGGTAATGTTCTTGTTAATGGTGAAGTGATTTATAGTAGATATGTATCTAATATTTGGGGTGGGACTGGATATTTTACAGATCCAGTTACTACAGCAATTGCATCTGTAAGTGATGATGGTAAACAAATTATTTATCGTGGTACTTATTTAGATGACAATACAATTTGTTTAGGTGATGTTCAAAAATCAGCAATTAACAATTTAAAAGTTATCATAAACTCAATTGCCATGGAAGCTTTTTATGGATCGGATAATGTTACCCTTGAACCATGGGCTATAAATATGTCGATGATTGATTATATGAGTGCAACAAAATCAGAGGTAACATTAGTAAATAAAACAGCATTAGAAATTGCGGTAGATGTTGCAAACAATGTAACAGAAGAACAATTAAATAACTTAGTACCAGCAGTAGCTGAAGAATTCAAGGCAGCATTGCAGGAAGCACAAACATTATTAGCAGATGCTACAGCAACACAAGAAGCAGTAGATGCATCATTTAATCGTTTAGCTAATGCAATTCAAATGTTAGACTTCATCAAAGGAGATAAAGCAGCATTACGTTCATTTGTAAATAATGTAGAAGATACAAAAGCAGATTTATATACAAGTGCAACATGGAGTGTATTTGCAGCAGCGTTAGAAAATGGACAGGCAGTACTAGCAGATGAAAATGCATTCCAGGATGAAGTTGACACAGCATATGATGGATTAGTAAGAGCATATTTAGGATTAAGATTAGTACCAAATAAAGATTTATTAAATGAATTAATCAATAAAGCAAACAGCTTAAATGCAGCAAACTACACAGCTGAATCATGGGCAGTAATGGCAAATGCATTAGAAGAAGCAAATGCAACATTAGCAAATGAAAATGCAACAGTAAAAGAAGTAGAAGCAGCCAAGGCAGCATTAAGCAGTGCAATTGATGGATTAGTAACTAACCCAACAGTAAACCCAAGTACGCCAGACAATACTGTAAGCCCTAATGAATCAGTAAGTTCAAGTGTATCAAATGGTGTAGTAAAAACAGGAGATACTACAGCAAGTATAAAAACAGGAGATACTACTAATCTAGTATATTCAGTAGCAGGATTAGCAATTGCTTCAGCATTATTAGCAGCAAATAAAAAAAGAAGAGCGCATAAATAAAATATTTGGTAAAAATCTATAGTTTAAGAAAAAGCATGAAAATGGGTTCATGCTTTTTTTTGATATTTAATATAGTAAAATATAGAGTATTAGGTAATAATTATATGGCAATATAAAAAAATTGTTAAAAAAGGATAGTGGTTGAAATGGAAAAATTTGTTAAATTAAAGGATGAAATATTAAAATGTCGTTTGTGTAACGAAAAATTTGGATATGATCCTCATCCCGTATTTTGGGGAAATAAAAATTCTAAAATAATGCAAATAAGTCAGGCACCTTCATTAAATGTACATAATACTTTAAAACCTTTTAATGATTTGAGTGGAAAAAAATTGAGACAATGGTATGGCATAAATGATAATGTGTTTTATGATCCAAAAAATTTTTATATTACATCATTAGCTCATTGTTATCCAGGAAAATCAAAAAGTGGAGGTGATCGTTTGCCGCCTAAGTGCTGCAGTGATAAATGGTTAAAGCAGGAAATATCATTAGTTGAAAATGAAATATATATAATTATAGGAAGTTATGCTGCAAAGAAAATGTTTCCTAATCAAAATTTTAATGATTTGATATTTAATGATCAGATATTATATGGAAAGCCAGCATATATATTACCACACCCATCTCCTTT
>OFFG01001665.1_pt1 | contig 12689 bp, 13 predicted proteins | sample 1521331 | NCBI WGS metagenome assembly OFFG01 (sample SAMEA3504129, study PRJEB24116) | mouse gut metagenome | biome: mouse gut; feature: mouse-associated habitat; material: faeces | place: Denmark | collected 2011 | reverse complement strand
ACGCCATTACCAAGGAAAACGCCCTGGATATCGTCCAGAAGGAGACAGGCATTGTTTTTGCCAAGGTGCTGGAGCACGCCGGTGTTTACAAGCGGGACGAGGCAGGGAAAGCTGCGTTCCTGCGGTTCTTGCAGACAGTTCGATAAATACAAGCGGAGTGGTATGGTATGAACGCCATACCACTTTTTTATGGGTGAAACGATTCGCTCTTGACGTTTTTCCTCCCAGCGCATAAAATAAACTACAAATCAGGAAGGGGTATTTCCATGAATCCATACGCCATCATTGACCTGCACTGTGACACCCTCACCGGCTGCGGCTACTATACAAAACGGCCGGAGGTGGACTCCCTCAACGACTCCCGCCGGATGCTGTCCCTGGACAGACTGCCCCAGGGGGTCCATTGGGCGCAGTTTTTTGCTATCTTCATCCCCGACGAGCTGCGGGGCCAGGACGCCGTGGAATTTTTCGAGGCCAATACGGCTGAATTTCAGCGGCAGACCCGGAAGTATGCCGAAAAAATCTCCCCCTGCCGCACCTGGGCGGATATTTCCGGCGCCTGGGCCGGGAACAGGACCGCCGGTATTCTGACGGTGGAAAACGGCTCCGGCGATACAAGGACGCATAAGATATTCGGGGCGCTTGAAGAGATCTGTTATGCCTTTGATTTGGAAAAGCCTATCTGGCTTGACAACAATATCACAGAGTTTAAGCGCCATGCCAAAACCCGGTTTTCCCAAGACAGCTTTATAGAAAAAATCGAATTTGACTTCCTGGAAATTCAGGTAATTGAAGAAGATTAAAAAAATTAAGTTTTTGTGAAATGTGGCATATATTAACAAAAGCCCGGGAAAGTATGCTATAATTAGCAGGAGATAAGGCAATTACAGGGTATGGAGGTTTTGTATATGTTGCAGCATACACAAGGCGGCTTTGGGGAAGATGTGGACAGCTGGAAGACACTGATGTTTATTTATAACAGCGCCTTAAAAGAAGTAAATACCAAACTGGAAATTTTAAATGACGAATTTAAGCATGTTCATCAGTACAATCCGATTGAATATATTAAGTCCAGGATCAAGTCGCCGGAAAGCATAGTAAAGAAGCTGAAACGGCATGGATATGAAAGTAGCATCGGCAACATGATGGAGCATGTGAACGATATCGCGGGCATCCGTATTGTATGCTCTTTTACATCCGATATTTACCGGATGGCGGAAATGATTGGCAAGCAAAATGATTTGACGATTGTATCGGTCAAGGATTATATTAAGCATCCAAAGAAAAGCGGCTATAAAAGTTATCATATGCTGGTAACGATTCCGATATTTATGTCCGACCGCGTGGCGGATACCAAGGTGGAAATCCAGATCCGAACGATGGCGATGGATTTTTGGGCAAGCCTGGAGCATAAGATTTATTATAAATTTGAGGGGAACGCACCCGATTACATCAGCAGGGATTTAAGGGAGTGTTCCGGCATTGTGTCTATGCTGGATGCGAAAATGCTCAGTTTAAACGAAGCTATCCTCAAGGCCAAAAAAGAACAGGAAGCAAAATAACAATACGGATAAAAGGAACCCGGCAGTTACCGTCTGGAACTGCCGGGTTCTTTTTTTATGCTTCGTCTGCAAAATTGTCGTCGGTTTTTTCGGTGCCGTTTTTCCATGCGTCAAATTTCTTGACAACGGCGTCGTAAGTTCTCTGGGAGATATCCGGAAGCTTACTGCCCCAGCTCTTTGTTGCCTGCTGGAATCCTTTTTTGAAAGCGGCTAAAAGCTCGTCTGCTTTTTCCGGATTGCTTCCGCTTAAGGCTTTTGCAAAGTCTAAAATACGATCGGACGTCTGTTCTACTCCCCAATAGCCGTCGTCTGCGATATCGGCCTGAGCTTGGGCTTTAACGTCGGCAGAAACGGTGAAATTGCCGCCTGCCAGAAAACGCCACATACTGTCGGCATTGCCGATTGCAGTACCCTGCTTTTTCATCATCTGTTCTACAATACCGCGCAGCTGTGAAACCCTGGAGTCGGAATCCGCTTTTAATTTGCTGATCAGTGCGGAATTTTTCCTGACGTAATCCGTGTTGACAGTAGAAGAACTCTTTTCGTATACAACGCCGCTTTCTTTGGCTTTGTTGTCAGCCGCTTCTTTTACCGTTTCTTTTTCAGAAGCTTTTGCAGCGGCAGAAGCGTTTGGTGTGGAAGCATAAGAAGCATGATTAATTGCATTTACACTCATAATACGTACCCTCCTTGGCATAATAAATGATATCCATATTCCTGTCTTCAATAATCATATCGGCAGGCGCTAAGAAAAAGTAAAGTACAATTGATCTTTTTTTTATTTAATGATAGAATCCTTATGTATACAAAATACATTCTATACAGCACAGCTCATGGAGGAGGACGTTGGATGGAAGAGATAAAGGTAAAAGCGTTGGCTAAAGTGAATCTGGGCCTGGATGTACTTCGGAAAAGGGAAGACGGATACCATGAAGTCAGAATGGTGATGCAGACGGTTCATTTATACGATCTGCTTGAAATACGAAAAACGGCCGAACCCGGGATAGCGATAAAGACGAATCTGGATTTTTTGCCTGTAAACGAGAATAATTTGATTTATAAAGCCGCAAAGCTGCTTTATGACGCGTATGGAATGAAAGAAGGCATTGCGGTGAATCTGCAGAAGCATATCCCTGTCGCCGCAGGGATGGCGGGCGGAAGTACCGATGCGGCTGCCATGTTATACGGTATGAATAAATTGTTCTGTTTGAAGTTAAAGCAGGCAAAGCTGATGGAACTTGGCGTAAAAATCGGGGCGGACGTGCCTTATTGCCTGATGCGGGGAACTGCGCTTGCAGAAGGCATAGGCGAGAAGCTAAGGAGCCTGCCTCCTATGCCCAAATGCCCGGTGCTGATTGCGAAACCAGGCATCAGCGTTTCAACCAAATATGTTTATGAAAATCTGGAATTGAACGGGCATACTGTCCATCCGGATATCAACGCGCAGATTCTGGCAATCCGCAGAAAGGATTTAAAAGCTGTGGCGGGACATATGGGGAATCTTCTGGAAACCGTAACCGTTTCAAAATATCCGGTGATAAACGAGATCAAGCGATGCATGACGGAGTGCGGCGCGCTTGGCGCGATGATGAGCGGGAGCGGGCCTACGGTATTTGGCCTGTTTGAAGACGGCCAGACAGCAAAACGGGCCTGTGAAACGCTGCGTGATTCACAACTGGCAAAACAGATTTACCTAACGAGCATTTATAACAATCGAAGGTAGCAGTATGGAGAAACTATGGAGAATTTAGAATTAAACGCAAACGCATATCTTCCGCTGCGTGACGTGGTGTTCAGTACGCTGCGTGAAGCCATTTTAAGAGGCGATTTAAAGCCGGGGGAGCGGCTGATGGAATTGCAGCTTGCGGCAAAATTAGGTGTCAGCCGTACCCCGATCCGGGAGGCAATCCGTATGCTTCAGCAGGAAGGGCTTGCGGTTACGATACCGCGCAAAGGGGCCCAGGTAGCGGCAATGACAGAAAAGGACGTGGCGGACGTTCTTTTAATCCGGGAAGCGCTGGAAATTCTGGCTGCACAGATTGCATGCGACAATATCTCGGCCGAATGCTTAGATGCGTTGGAAGAAAATGTAAAAGAATTTGAAAAAGCGCTCAAAACAACGGATATCAAACAGATTGTCCAGACAGATATGGATTTCCACGACATGATTTATAACTCAGCCGGAAATCCCACGCTTGTTGCAATATTAAACAATCTGCGGGAACAGATATACCGCTATCGCGTGGAGTATTTAAAGGACGAATCGAATTACCCGCAACTGGTAGAAGAGCACAGGCAGATTATCGTGGGCTTAGCGCGCAGGGAAAAAGAATATGTGTCGGAGATGATGAAACGGCATTTGGACAACCAGGCGGGGGCGGTGAAGAATATTATCCACAGGCAGGAATAAAACAGAATTGCAAAGCAGATACTAAGGTAGGAACGGTTTAAGCTGTTCCTACTTTTTATTTTGGATGGGAAAATGCGATGGTAAAAGAACTTTCTGTAAATAAAGAAGCTTTTTTAGCCCTTTTGGGAGAGTCTGCCGACATTAAAAAGAAAACTATGCAGCTTGGAATAAACAAAGATATCGGCTGCTTTATTGCGTATATCGAGGTGACAGGCGGCAGCTTTCTGTTCGAAAACTCGGTAGTCGGGAAGCTTTTGAACCAGTTTTGTACGATGTCCGGGGAGGAAATCCATACGTGCCTTGAAAAAAACGCCCTTGGCATTTCGGATATGACGTTGTTTGAAACGGTAGAAGAGGCTGCGGGCGGTATGTTTGCCGGAGACGTCATACTGTTTGTGGACGGCTTTGACAAAGCCATTAAAATTCCGGATAAAGGGTATCCCGCCATGTCTCTGCAGGCGCCCGATTCGGAAAAAGTAATCCGGGGTTCCAAAGAGGGATTTATGGATTCGATCAAAGTAAACAGCGCTTTGATCCGCAAACGGCTCCGTACGCCCAAATTAAAGGTGGAAGAAATCAGGGTCGGCACGCGTACCGGCACGAACGTAGATATTGTTTATATGGAGGATCTGGTATACCCGGGACTGCTTGAGGAAGTGAGGAGGCGGTTAAACCGATACGAGATTGACGGCATATTGGACAGCGGAATGATAGAACAGCTGTCGGAAGAAAAATGGTATTCCCCGTTTCCGCAGTTTCAGACGACGCAGCGCCCGGATCGCGCGGCAATGTCCATTCTGGAGGGACGGATTGTGGTATTGGTGGATAATTCCCCTACCGGACTGATTCTGCCGACGGATTACAATTCGCTGATTAAGACGAGCGATGATATGTATAACCGCTGGGAGATTGCGTCTTTTGGGAGGATGATACGATATCTGGCCGCATTTTTTGCAATGACGATACCGGGGCTTTATCTGGCGGTTACTAATTTCCATACCCAGGTATTGCCGACTACGCTGCTTTTGTCTTTTGCGGCAGCCAGGCAGGGCGTCCCGTTTCCGGCTGTGGTGGAAGTCGTGATTATGGAAATTGCATTTGAACTGCTGCGTGAAGCGGGAGTCCGCCTGCCGGGGGCAATGGGAAGCACCATAGGGATTGTGGGAGGCCTGATTATCGGGCAGGCGGCGGTGGAAGCGAATATTGTAAGCCCGATTGTGGTAATTGTCGTGGCGTTTACGGCGCTTTGTTCCTTTGCTATTCCCAACGAAGAGTTCGCCACATCGTTTCGCCTGCTGAAATTTCTGTTTATCTTTTTATGCTCCTGGCTTGGATTTTATGGGTTTTTGTATGCGCTGCTTCTGGTGTTGATACATCTGTCCCATTTGAGGAGTTTTGGGATACCGTACCTGATGCCGTTTGTAGGCGCAGATTTAAACCAATACGACGACGAGCGGGATTCTTTGATCCGGCAGCCCCTGTTTTTGATGCGGCGGCGGCCTATCTATGCAAAAAGAAACCAAAGAGTACGCTTAAGAAGGAAGGATCATGATGTTTTCAGTCAATAATAAAATTTCGAAGCGGCAGATGTTCCGCTTGCTGACCTATGATTTAATGGGTATTGGGACGCTGCTTTTGCCGCCCGCAGTGGCCTCTGTTTCCGCAAAAAACGGAATGTTTGCGCTTGCGGCAGGGATTGGGGCAGGGCTTTTCTATTGCGTTTTGATCGGATGGGTTGTGGGTCTTGTGGATGATGGAGAAAGCTATCCGGCCTTTCTGAGGAGGTGCTTTGGAAAAATTCTGGGGACGGCGGCCATTTTAGGCTACGCGCTTTATTTTTTGTGCCTGGGCGGTTATGTGGCGTATATTTTTGGGCATTTGGTCGTGACGGAACTTTTAAAGGAACAGTCCTTTTACTGGATTGCGGCGGGAATTTTAGGACTTGCCGTTTATGCGGTTGTACAGGGAATTGAGGGACGCGCCAGGGTGTATGAAATTTTATTCTGGTTTTTGATGGCGCCGCTTTTTCTGATGCTGTTTTTTGCGGCAAGGGACGTGGAGTGGGCAAGGCTGTTTCCCTGGTATGAGAATGGCGGACAAGGTTTTGCGCGGGGAGCCTATTTTAGCTTTGAAGTCTTTTCCCTGGCTGGGATTGCGCTTTTTTTGGCGCCGTTTGCAAAAAAAAGAAAGTCGATCCGAGGAGCCTGTATGGGCGCTGTTTTGTTCAGCGGTTTGCTGCTTTTGGCTATGTACGGCATTTTGCAGGGCCTGTTTGGGACGGTTTCTATGCAGGCGATGGAATACCCGGCGGTGACGCTGATGAGCATGATTCAGATCCCGGGCGGTTTTTTACAGCGACAAGACGCTTTGATGGTGGCAATTTGGTTTTTTACGGTTTTTGCCCTTTTAAGCAGCAGCCTGTTTTACGCTGCCGAAAGCCTAAAGGAATTTACGAAAGGGAAGCTGGAAAAATGGTGGCTGTTGGCGGCATGCGTCGTAATGTTTGCGTTTTGCGTATGCAGTTACCGCTCCCGTGCGTTTACGGATTGGCTGCACCAGCTATTTTTATACGCTGCAACGCCGTTTGCCGTACTGGTTCCCATTTTGGCGGCGTTTTGTGTAAAAGCGCGCGGCAAAAGCAAAAAAGCGGTTTTGTGCGCCGTCTTGTTTTTGGGGACTGTGTTTTTGTCCGGGTGCAGCACGATGGAACTGGAAAACCGGAGATTTCCGCTGGCTATGGGAGTAGACAAAGAGGAGGATTCCTGCCGTATCAGTTATAAATTCCAGGACCTTTCGAAGATTGCGGACGAAAATGCAAAGGGCGGGAATGCGACCGATTTTTTTATCGAAGACAAGGACTTTTTTAATGGGATATCCAAATACGCAAATGATACAAACAAAGTTTTGGATTACAACCATATGAAAGCGTTGGTCCTTTCGGAAGAGTTTGTAGAGGATGCAAACGCCCTTTCTGATTTTTTGGATATATGCGGCAAACAAAGTTTGATTGCGAGGAATACTCTGTTATTTTTTGCCGAGGATGCGGCAAAAATCCTGTCTTTGGATCAGAACCTGGATACGGCAATCGGCAGTTATCTGGAAGAAATGATTGAAACAAGGGACGATTATAAGCTAAAGGACGCCGTGACCCTGGGCGATTTGTACAACGATATGGCCAACAAGGAGCAGCTTTTGCTGGTTCCGGTGCTCTCCGATGCGGGCGGTATGCCTGTGATTAAAAACTATTATGCGCTCTGGGGCGGAATCCCGAAAGGGAAAATCGGCATCAATGAAGCGGTATTGTCATATTTAAGCCAGGGAAAGCTAAAAAAGCTGATGTTTTCTTTAGAGGACGGTACGGCGGTTACGGTAAACCGGATCAAAGCCAGGGGCGGCTTTTCGAGGGGAGACGAAATTTTCTATCATGATAAAATCCATCTGGAAGCCGTTGTGGAAAAAGATATGGAAACGGGAAGCGGGGAAGGGGAACGAATACGCCGGGAAATCGGAGATTGGGTACTGACGCAGTTAAAGGACAGCGCAAAGTCGCTTTTGGACGTACAGGAAATCGATATTACCAACAGCTTTTACAAGCTTGGCATGTACAGCCGAACGAAATATGAACAGTATCACGGAAATCCCGACGCGTATTTAAAAGATCTGCGGTACGGTTTTGAAATCGAAGTCGTTTTGTTAAATGAACGGGGATAAAAAAATTGGTATAAAATTCCAGAAACCGGACATTCTTATAGTAGTTCAAAATGAAGAAGGGATGGAACAGGAATATGAAAAAAATAATTCGGACAGCCGTATACGGTATGGCGGGTTTCCTGCTTTTGGCAGGAGCCTGCCAGTACCGCAGCCATAAACTGCAGGAGGGGATTGCCGGGCGTATACTGCGTTTCCATGTAATAGCCAACAGCGATACGAAAGACGACCAGGAATTAAAGAAAAAAGTACGGGATCAGATTGGGGCATATCTTGGGACAGAACTAAGCGGCGTGGATGGGTTAAAAGAATGTGAACAGGAAGTAAAGAAACGTCTGCCCAAGATTGAGGAATGTGCAAGAGAGGCCATTCTGGCCGAAGGATATGATTATCCGGTAAAAGCCATGGTCAAAGACTGCGGATTTCCGGAAAAAACGTATGGAGGTTATACGTTTCCGGGCGGGACTTACCGCGCTCTAAACGTCGTAATCGGGGAGGGCGCCGGTGAAAACTGGTGGTGCGTGATGTACCCGAACTTGTGTTTTGCGAACAGCGTGTACGAGGTTGTGGACGAAGACGCAAAGAAGGAATTAAAAGCAGTGCTGACAGAAGAAGAGTACGCGGAGATTGTGGCGGAAGGAAAAATCAAAGTGGGCTTTAAATATCTGAAATTTTGGTAAGCTTCCATAAATAGGACAATTGCATTTCTCTCCTAAATCATCTATAATTAAAGTAAGACAAATCAAACAGGAGAGATTACATATGACAAAAGACGTATTGGTAACAATCAGAGGTATGCAGTTTACGCAGCAGCAAGAGGGGGATTCCGAACCGGTTGAGGTAATTACGGCAGGCGATTATTACAAAAAGAACGATAAGCATTATGTAATTTACGACGAAGTGATAGAAGGCTTTGACGGTACGACGAAGAATATTATCAAGCTGCAGGACGGTTGTGTGGACATTATCAAACGGGGGGTTGCAAACGTACATATGACTTTCGAAAAAAACCGGAAAAATGTGACCTGTTATGATACCCCGTTTGGCAACCTGATGCTTGGGATTCATGCAAAGGATATCCGGATCCGGGAGAGGGAAAACGATATTTCGGTTCATGTGGATTATTCCTTGGAACTGAATTACGAGCATCTGGCAAACTGCAATATCCGGATGGCGATCCGGTCAAAAGACAGCGCAGATTTTCATATTTGTTCGTAAAAAAGAATCCTGCAATGCAGGATTCTATTTGTCTAGTTTGGCTTTGGCTTCCTGATACTTCTGCCGCAGTTTGGCGCGGAAGCCTTTTTTGGCGGGAGCCGCAGGGGTAATGGAGCCGTGCAGCCCTTTTACAGAGGTAATATAAAGCCCGCTGACAATGGCGCGAACTTCTTTTTTGACCGGAATAGAATCAAAGATTTCGGCGTCGCAGATAAAAGTCATAATTTTGGGGCCTGCTTTTGCTTTCACAACAGGGATTTTGGATCCGCGCATCAGCCTGGGCGTTTGAGCCAGTATGGCCGGCGGAAGGCCTGCGTCTTTCATTTTCATTTTTTTCTTGTCAATGATAAGCATGGAAACGGATTGGGCAGAGGCTTTGATCTGCGCCTGCTGTTCTTCCTGTTTCTTTTGCATTTTTTTTCCTATAAAATATAGAACGACAAGGCCAATGATTAAAATTGCCAGAATAACCAGTAATACAATGGTAATGGGTGACACGATTGCTCTCCTCCTTTGTTGTCTGTATCAATCCAAGCTATATTGTATCATTGATTGAAAGAAAAAGCAATAAAACCTTTTCATTTCCGGGGAAATGTGGTATCTTAGTATTATTGTTCAAATATTTACGAATATGAGAGGTATAAAATGAAGAGAAAAACAGTAGTATTTTTATGTGTGTGCATGGCAGCGGCAGCGGCGGCAGGCTGCGGGAACAAAGACGGCAACGGCTCTGCGGATACGGAAGCCGTATTGTCCGAAAGTACGGAAGCGGCGCAGGCGGGCGCAGAAGTTTCTTATAATGTGGATGATTTTGTCACATTAGGGGATTATATGAATATAGAAATCAGCCTCAAAGAAGCGGATTATCAGGTGACGGACGAAAAGGTAAACGAATATGTGGATCAGATGATTTACTATTATAAGCCGTATGTACCGGATGAAACCAAAACCGTTGTAGAAAAAGGCGACGTTGTAGATGTAAATTATGTCGGCAAAAAAGACGGGGAGGCTTTTGAAGGCGGTTCGGCTGAAAACCAGTTGATTGACACAGCCACAAATTCCAATCCGACGATGGGCAGCGGCGGTTTTATCGAAGGGTTTTCCGACGGGCTTATCGGAGCCAAAGTCGGGGAAACGGTCGATTGGGACGTAACGTTTCCGGAGGACTACACTTCGGAAGAGTTAAAAGGGCAAAAAGCGACGTTTACCTTTACCATAAACGCCATCCAGAAAAAAGTAACGGCGGCAGATATGGACGACGCGTTTGTCAAAGAAAATTTTTCCGCGGAAAGCGTGGATGCGTTTTATTCCGATATCCGTTCCTATCTGGAGCAGGAAACCGAAGCAAAACGCGAATCCGATATCCGCGCTGAAATTATCAACGTACTGTCTGAACGGTGCACGGTGGACGGCATGCCCGAAGGGCTTTTGGAGTCAAGGCTGAAAACTTATGTGCAGAGTTTTGAAAAGCAGTACTGTACGGATGGGACAAGCCTGGAGGAATTTCTGCAGTCCAACTATAATATGACGCAGGAAGATTTTGAGAACCAGAGCAGAAGTTCTATCGAGACAAGTTTGAAACAGGAACTTATTTTTGAAGCGATTGCCAAAAAAGAAAAGCTTACGTTTGATAACGAAGGCTTTGACGAATATGTAAACAACATTATGAAAAACGGCGGGTTTGCAACGGCCGAGGACGTTTATTCAAACTATGGTTCCGACACTGCGGCCGGAGAAGCGTATATGCAGCAGATTTATGTGGACAATAAGGCATGCGATCTGGTTGTGGAAAACGCGACGATCAATTACGACAAAGCTGAGGAACCGGAGGATACGCAAGAGCTCGAAAGCACGGAAAAATAATACGGGATGGGAGGAGAAAAGGATATGGAACTGATCAATATCAGGGATTTATACCGCAGCAAAGAAGATTATTTTGACAAAACGGTTACCATCGGGGGATGGGTCAGAAGTATCCGCAGTTCGAAGAATTTTGGATTTATTGTGGTGAACGACGGAACCTTTTTTGAACCGCTGCAGGTGGTATACCATGATGCGCTGCCCAATTTTGCGGCAGTGGAAAAGTTAAACGTAGGGGCGGCGATTATTGTTACCGGAACGCTTACCGCGACGCCGCAGGCAAAGCAGCCGTTTGAAATACAGGCGGAGGAAGTGGTAATCGAGGGGGAGAGCGCGCCGGATTACCCGTTGCAGAAGAAGCGCCATACTTTTGAATACCTGCGTACCATTTCCCATCTGCGTCCAAGAACCAATACGTTTGAAGCGGTTTTCCGGGTGCGTTCCCTGATTGCTTATGCGATCCATAAATTTTTCCAGGAACGGGATTTTGTATATGTGCATACGCCGATTATTACCGGAAGCGACTGCGAAGGCGCCGGAGAAATGTTTCAGGTGACGACATTAGATATGAATGATGTGCCAAAAATGGCAGATAGAAGCGTAGATTACACAAAAGATTTTTTTGGAAAGCCGACGAATCTGACGGTTAGCGGCCAGCTGAATGGGGAAACCTATGCGATGGCGTTTAAAAATATTTATACATTTGGGCCAACGTTCCGTTCTGAAAATTCCAATACGACCCGCCATGCCGCGGAATTTTGGATGATTGAACCGGAAATGGCATTTGCAGACTTAAATGATGATATGATTTTAGCTGAGGCAATGTTAAAGTATATTATCCGGTATGTCTTAGAACATGCGCCGGAAGAAATGCAGTTTTTCAATAATTTTGTAGACAAGGGGCTGATTGACCGCTTGAACCATGTGGCAAATTCCGAATTTGCCCGCGTCACTTATACGGAAGCAGTGGAACTATTAGAGAAAAACAACGATAAATTCGAATATAAAGTTTCCTGGGGAGCCGATCTGCAGACGGAGCATGAGCGTTACCTAACGGAAGAAGTGTTTAAACGTCCCGTTTTTGTAACGGATTATCCAAAGGAGATCAAAGCGTTTTATATGAAATTAAACGACGACGGCAAGACGGTTGCGGCAGTGGACTGCCTGGTGCCCCAAATTGGGGAAATAATCGGCGGGAGCCAGAGGGAAGACGATTACGGAAAGCTTCTGGAACGAATCAAAGAACAGGGACTGAACGAGGAAGATTACGGATTTTATCTGGATCTGCGTAAATACGGCTCTGCAAGGCATGCGGGGTTTGGGCTTGGTTTTGAGCGCTGCGTAATGTATCTGACCGGGATGAGCAATATCCGCGATGTTTTGCCGTTCCCAAGAACGGTGGGCAACTGCGAATTATAAGAGAATGCCGGGCAGAAAAATGATACGGCGGTGATTTCAAAAAAAAGGGATAACTTCCCCTCCAAAATCATATAGTGATTTTGGAGGGGGAATTTTTTATGCAGAAAACGGAAAAAGAAAAAGAACGGACGCTGGCAGTGGATTTTGTCAAAATCTTGTTTGTGATGTATCTTATCACGATGCTTTTGCTGCTGCTTTTGGCCCTGGTGTTGTTTCAGTTTGAACCAGGGGAAATGGTAAGCAAAGTCTGGTTGATTGCCGTATATGTCATCAGCGGGTTTTTGGGAGGTTTCCTGATCGGAAAAAGGGCAAAAAGCAAAAAGTTTCTTTGGGGCTGTTTGATAGGAGCCCTCTATTTTATACTGCTGTTTGCCGTATCACTGCTGCTTTACAAAGGACTTTCCGGCGATATTACGCATCTGGTTACCACGCTGGTACTGTGCACGGCTTCTGCGACCGTGGGCGGTATGGTCAGCTGAGGAACGGGCCGGAAATAAAAGAAAAGAATACCC
>OFFG01001659.1_pt1 | contig 12745 bp, 10 predicted proteins | sample 1521331 | NCBI WGS metagenome assembly OFFG01 (sample SAMEA3504129, study PRJEB24116) | mouse gut metagenome | biome: mouse gut; feature: mouse-associated habitat; material: faeces | place: Denmark | collected 2011 | reverse complement strand
CCGCCGCAGTCTATGAGTATCAGGCAGACTGCGACGGCGAGTGGGGCGAGATTCAGTTTGACTTTGTAAGCGGCACAGCGGATATTGTCCGGCTGGCCGAATGGGATACGATGGTGAGCAAGGTGTTTGCAGAGCGGGCAGTGAAATATATCCGGGCTTTTGACGCAGATAATCTACCGAAAAAGTCGCTACTTGCATTTTGAGGCGTCTATACTGCGCCAAGCATACTGAGCAGCAGATAGAACGCCAGATATTGTTCTGCAAGCTCAATTTCCGAATACTGTTCCTTATATTCTTGACATTTCGGAAAATAAATATGAAAAAAGAATTTGAGAAAAATTTGAGATTTGTTTCGTAAAATCCGATGGGAGGTGTATATTATGGCATACCGCATTTTGATTGTGGACGATGAAATAGAAGTTGTGACAATGCTTCAAAGTTTCCTGCTGCGGAATGGCTATCAGGTGTCATGCGCTTCCAATGGAGCAGAAACTATTTCTAAGGCGGCAGAGCAGCCGGATTTAATTTTGCTTGACATCAATATGCCGCAAATGGATGGTATTGAAGTTTGTAAAGCCATCCGCAAGGTCGTTTCCTGCCCAATCGTATTTTTAACAGCACGGGATCAGGACACGGACAAAATTGAGGGTTTTGCGGCGGGCGGAGATGATTACATTGTCAAACCGTTTTCGCTGGCAGAATTGGGAGCGCGGATTGAAGCGCACCTGCGTCGGGATCGGCGGAGCAAGGACATCCAAAGAAAGGTCTTTGGTGACATTACGATTGATTATTCCTCACGGGAAGTATTTGTGCGCGGCGAAAGGCTCCACTTCAATCGCAAGGATTTTGACATTGTTCAGCTGCTTTCTCTGAATCGCGGACAAACCTTTGACCGTGCGAAAATATATGACCGTGTATGGGGCCTTGAGGGTAACGGTGACGATATTGTCATCATGGAGCATATTCGCAAAATCAGACTGGCCTTTGCAAAAGCCGGGTGCGAATCGTGTATAGAAACAGTTTGGGGGATTGGTTACAAATGGGTCGGATAGGAAAATGGCTCCATAAAGTTTCCATACCTGCTGCTTTCATCATTTGCGCCTTGTCCTGTTTGCTGGTTGCCATTTTGCTTACCAAGGCAACTGTCTGGTTTGCTCAAAAGAACAGGAGCGAGATTGAGGGGGAATATGTAAGCGTCTTGCCTTTGGATATGGATGAAGTTCTTACAGGAGAATTTATCGACAATTTGGGGGTGAATTTCATCGGTGACGGGCAAGGAGAGCAAAATGAACAACTCCCAGCGTATGTAGTCCGTACAGATGGTGGGCAATTATTGTGGCAAAGTATTTCACTTCCAGAAGAAGCTAAGAAGCAGTATGATTTCTATGTCAACTTGGATGATATAGCGGCTGTATTATGGTACTCCGTCTGCCTCTGCCTTGCTGCGCTGATTTTTTACCTCTGGAAAATTAAAAAGCCGTTTCATGTTCTCAACCAGGCCGTTCAGAAAATATCGGAAAACAATCTGAACTTCCAGATTGAATATGAAGGGCAGGATGAATTCGGCCGTCTGTGCCATGCTTTCGAGATTATGCGGCAGGAATTGGAGCAAAACAATAAAAAGATGTGGAACTCCATAGAGGAACGCAAACGCTTAAATGCTGCCTTTGCCCATGATCTGCGCACGCCCCTTACCGTTATGCGCGGACACACAGATATGCTGCTCAGTACAATTACAGAGGACACCGATCCAAGCGGCGAGATGGCAAACTCTATCCATGCCATTTCAAATCAAATCACACGGCTGGGCGCTTTTGCGGATACAATGGGGAGTTTGCAGCGGTTGGAGGATTACGAGCCATGTCTGAAGCATATACCATCCGCTGTTTTAACAGAAATGGTGTCGCAAGCAGCCATCGCCCTGATTCCAAATGGACAGATAGAAATTCACTCTGAATTAAAAGAACAGGATTTTCTGCTGGATAAAGAGGCGTTGGCACAGATTTGTGAAAACATACTTTCCAATGCGGCCCGATATGTAAAGGAAGTTGTTACACTCACTCTGGAACAGAAGCAGGAATATCTAATCATAACAGTTGAGGATGACGGCACTGGATTTACCAAAAAGGACTTGGCAAACGCTTCATTAGCTTATTATCGAGGTGAGAAAACACAGACTGACGCCGTTTCCCACTTTGGCTTGGGACTATATATCAGTAGCATACTTGCGGAAAAACTCGGAGGAGGTCTACAATTAAGCAATGGAGCAAGCGGCGGTGCAAAAATTCAAATAAAGGTTCGCTGCATTTGAGAATTTTGTGAGATTTGCATTTTAGAATACAGGTATGAGGGGCTTTCTCTCATACCTGTATTCTTTTTTTAGGAGGGCTTCTATGAAGAAAACGATTTGTATTTTGGGGTGTGTGATCGCACTCATGCTGACGGGATGCCAAACGCAGCATGATCCATCAATGGATACAGACCAGATTTTCCCCAGCGGCAGTTCCAATACAGGAGTACCGTCCGCAAGCAATCCCGTGAACACCGATACAGGCTCCGATCAAACCAACGGCAAAGACAATCCCAATACAAATACCCCATCTGAGGATGATTCTGCCAATACGCCTACACAGTCTGCACTGATCAGCGGAGACATTGGAGACATCAGCTCAATCGAGAATGATTCACCCGATGCTGCCACCTTAGACAAGCAGGATGGAGAACGCGAGCTGAAAAATGAGGACAGCCTGCGCGGTGAAATCGAAGTTACCCATAAACTGCCCATCGGGAAGACGAACCTTTTTGAGGGGGACACTGTTGTTTTCCACATCGAAGCAAAATCTGCTGATGCAGACCTCAAAATCACCCTGACCGGCACTGGAACAGGCACAATATTGGAGGGCAGCGTTACAGGATCAGGTGACATATCTTTTGAGATCGATACAGCGGACGAGTATACCGCAGTGCTTGAAAATTGCTCCTTACATGAAGTGAAGTTCACGATTGATTATTCTGTTGGAGGTTCCAAATGAAAAGACTAACGCTTGTTTTTATTTGCATCTTTATCTTCCTGATGGCTGGCTGCCAAAGTCAAGATGTGTTGCCGAATGATGACCCAACGCCGCCAGTTCATTCCTCAGATGCCGATGAGAATACCCCTGGCAGCGATATACTGACTAATAGTCCTGCTAATCCAGGCAATGATTCCACGGGGATTGATACAACCGGTTTCCAAAAGGAGATGAACATTCAACATCCGTTCCGACTAAGCGGCGTATGTAAGACAGAGGTTGGCTACTATCTTCACTATGATGGACTTCTCTATTTTTTGGATGGCACAACAGGAAATGTGGCGGCCGTATGCGCAAAGCTGGAGTGCAGCCATACTGACGATAACTGCAATGCCTGGATCAACTCCAGGATGCTCAGCTATTATCAGGGGAAATTGTACTATGTAAACAGCGATGCAAAAGGTGACAGTATGAAAACGCTCTATTCTGTGGATCTGGACGGTACAAATCACACGGAAATCCAACGGCTTCAGCTGGAATATATGCCGTGGCGTACTGTTTTGTGTGACCCAATCTTAGCCGGTGGAAACCTCTATTTTTTAGAGGGTGATTCCAAAATTTATACTGTGAAGCTGGGGCAGGATGTTTCAAGGGCGGTTTTGCTTTTTGAGGATGATATGTCCCGCAAGCTGGAATCCGCGTGGAAGTTCTGGGCGGATGACGGCGAGGTTTATGCAATGAATCACATTCTTGATAATACCGGATATGAACAGGATATATTATATCGGTTGGGTGCGGCAGAATCTGAAACCCGTGAAATCTGGCGTTCAACGGAGCTTGCGAAAGGTGTTTCTGATTCCTCCTGGTATATCACAAACGGGCATATGTATTACTGCTTCTCCGGCAGTGACCTTTGGGACATTGAGCTGGAAACCGGCAACGCGAAAAAGATGATTGGCCTGGCAGATACAATAAAAAGCGGAACGGTACTGTTTACGGATACTTATGTCCTATTTTTAGATGACCAGCCGGACAGCCAATGGGGAGCGCAGAGCGGATTACGTGAGGGTGGAGAGAATATCTCCGTCTATGATTACAGCGGAAATTTGGTGGGCGAGGTCAGCCTGTCCCCCATTTTTGAAAAGCATTCTGATGTCGTTCAATGTTCGATGGCTTTTGCGGATGATAATTGTGTGTATCTGCTGGTCTATCGAGGTGCGTTTAACAGTGCATCCACGCTTTTCTATCAAGTAGCTTGGGATAAGGGCAGTGTATACGAAGTGACGAACTGGCCGGGAGCAGATGTAATATATGACGATACAGTACATGAAACATGGCAGGTAGGAACCTTCGGAGGATAAATCATGCAGCTTGAACTTAAGAATTTGACAAAGCGATACGGCAGCTTTACCGCACTCGACTGCATGAATATCACCTTTACTGAAGGAATCTACGGCATCCTCGGTGCAAACGGCGCAGGTAAAAGTACGATGATGAATCTGCTGACCGACAACATTCCCCGGACAGACGGGCAGATCCTGTTTGACGGGACGGACATTCTGAAGCTGGGCAAAGACTTTCGCCGGCTGCTGGGCTATATGCCTCAGCAGCAAGGATATTACGAACACATGACGGCGCAAACCTTTCTGTCCTATATGGCCGATTTGAAAGCGATCCCCAAAAAGCAGGCTAAAGAGGAGATTGAAAGGCTATTGACAATCACTAACCTGTCAAATGTACGGCACAAGAAGCTGGGTGGCTACTCCGGCGGCATGAAGCAGCGGGTGCTGCTGGCACAGGCGCTGTTAGGTGATCCAAAGGTTGTGATCCTGGACGAGCCAACCGCCGGACTTGACCCCAAAGAGCGCATCCGCATCCGCAACTTCATCTCCTCCCTGTCCCGTGGGCGAATCATTCTGCTGGCGACCCATATTGTGAGCGACATCGAATCCATATCAGACCAAATCCTGATGATGAAAAAGGGACGTATGGTTGGCATGAACACCCCCGGCAACCTGGTGGAGAGTGTAGCAGATAAGGTGAAAGAGCTGCCCTGTCCGCCGCAAATCCTGGATCGTATGCAGGAGCAATACAAGGTTGGCAATGTATTTCAGCGCCGGGGCGAAACATGGGTGCGGGTCGTTGGTGACGAGCTGCCCAACGGAGGACAGTATGTGGAAGATCATCTGACACTGGAAGATGTGTACCTCTACTACCTCGGAGAGTGAGGCGGCGCTATGAAAGAACTGGGACGCATTTTATCAAACCGCCGCTTACTGTTGGGGCTTGTACTCATGATTCTGCTGAACGCGCTTCTGTTCATGAGGGAGCAATCTGCGAAAGACTACGGGATGGACTGTTCTTTGCCCACTTCCTCGATATTGGTTTTTGACGGCAGCATACCAGCATCGGAATCCATAGACGCAAAAGAGGCGTATGCGCATTACTTGGATTGGATAGGCAGGGCAAAATCACTTTCGCTGACCGATGCTATTTCCATTCTGGAACAGGAAGAAGCGCGGCTGCGAAATCTTCTGTTCGGCGACCACGTGGATAAGGATGTGAAGTTAGAATATATCGCGGTCAACAATCTTCTTTCACAGGCCGACTATCTGGCTGGTTACGGCGATTGGCTGAATACCATTCAGAAGAACAAGGACAATATGCTGGCGTTTCCCATCTTCAATGACCCAAACAGCTTCTCAGGGCGGAACATTATCAAGACCGCAGATGAATTTGAAAAACTGCAAGGGGTTGATCTGGCACTGGGCGTAAATGGAGCGATTGAGGCATTCCTATCTTTTACGTTGACCGACTATTTTCTGCTCGTCATTCTGTTGTCGTTTTGCATCTCCTTCTTGGACGAACGCAAAAAAGGTCTGTGGAACGTGATACACGCCATGCCAAATGGACGGCTGCGCCTTGCAGTACATAGAATGTCGATTTTGTTCGGAGTGTCAGTCTTTGGTGTACTTCTGTTTTATGGGACGAATCTTATGATCGGATTCTCCCTGTACGGGGGTATCAATGATTTAGGGCGGGCGCTGCAATCGATGGAATTGCTCGGCAAATTGCCTGTGCTTAGTACTGTGGGCAGCTTTTTGATCCGCTATTTTCTGCTGCGGACCGCCGCCGCCTTTTTCGTGAGCCTGCTCCTTTGGCTGTTGCTTACAGCGGTCAATCATGTCAAGTACACAATCATTGTAGCGGCGGGTGTACTGGCGGCGGAGTACAGCTTATACACTTTTTTGCCTGTGCAGAGCGGGTTGAACGGACTGAAATACTTTAATCTTTTCACCTATATCAGCCTGTCCGATCTCTATACCAATTATCTGAATATAGACCTATTTGGCTATCCGTTGGGGATTCGGAGCATTTCACAGCTTGCATTGCTCCCGCTGTGCGGGCTGACGGCAGCGATATGTATTCTCATCCATTGCCGCAAGAAGCCTACGGCAGGAAAGAACCTGTTAGGGCGTGTCGCCTATGGAATCAACACCGTCACCGACACAGGGCTGCGTCATTTGGGGCTATTCGGAATGGAACTGTACAAGACGCTTTGGATTCAAAAAGGCATTGTGATTACGGCACTATTTGTCCATCTGGCTGTTGGCCTTCCCTTTACGGCGAACATTCCCATATATAATCCTTCGGAAGTGGCTGCACGGCAATATACCATAGAACTCATGGGCGAAATTACTGATGATACCTTTGCCCGGATAAACGCGATTGAAGCTGAACTCGACCAGACGATTGCGGATTATGAGGACGCAACGCTTGCGTATGAAAATGGAGAAATCGCTGACAATCAGCTAAATTTGTACTCCTACTACGCCGAAACTGCCCGTACCAATAAAGAGGGGCTTAGTCTGGTACGCAGCCGAGCAGATGAATTGTTGGAACTTGGCGTGGAACAGGGTTTTACGCCGTGGCTGATTGAGCAGACACCCTTTGAAAGTGTTTTTGGGACGGCGGCGCAAGACAATCAGCATCAGGCGGCGGTTGTCGCGGTTCTGGCCTTAATACTTCTTTTGGCTGGGAGCATGGCCTATGAACGGCAATCCGGCATGACCTTTTTGTTGGAAGCCACACCGAGAGGACGCAGGGCGCTGCTGAGGTGCAAAATCGTCGTGGCGATGCTTGTGGCAACAGCGGTTTGGGCAACTGTTTATGGAATGGAGGTATATGTCCTAATCTCTAACTTCTCCATTCGGACATGGAATGTCCCCGTACAAAGTCTTTCTATGATGGCGAGGTTCCCAATCCTCTGCTCCATAAAAGAATGGCTTGTGATTCTGTACGGCTACCGTCTGTTAGTGCTGTGCTGCGGTGCAGTTCTTATGCTGTTAGTGTCAAGTTTTTTCAAGCGTGTAGAAACTGCCTGCATCGCAGGCTGTGGTATCATGTTGATCCCATCGCTGCTACGCCAGTCTCGCCGCCGCAGTGGCCGCCAGCAAGGCCGCGGAGGCTGGGGCGGGCCAGACTACCACCACCGCCCTGGAGGCCTTGAACGCCCAGATTCAGGCCGTCTACGCCGAGTCCCGCGAGCTCCAGCAGCAGAAGGGCAAAGCGGATCAGGCGGAGGCCCAGCGGAAACGCATCGCAGAGCTACAGGATCAGGAAAAGGCTCTGTCGGCGCAGTACGAGGAGCTGGAGAAGGGGATTTACCTTTGCGAGCAGTTCACCAAGGCCAAGGTCAGGATGCTCACCGACCGCATCAACGGGAAATTCAAGAATGTCCGGTTCCGCCTTTTCTTGGAACAGGTGAACGGCGGTGTCAAGGATGACTGCGAGGTCCTGGTGCCCAATGAGGCGGGCTCCATGGTTCCCTTCCGGGATGCCAACAACGCCGCTCGCATCAATGCCGGACTGGAGATCATTGAGACCTTGGCCTATCACTGGGGGATTTCCATGCCGGTATTCATTGACAACGCCGAGAGCGTGACCCGGCTGGCTCATACGGCCATGCAGACGGTCCGGCTGGTGGTTTCCGAGCAGGATGCCAAGCTCCGCTTGGAACTGGACGAGACGAAGGGAGGCGCAGCGGCATGATGTTCGGAAAACCCAAGACCACCGCCCCCTACCTGACACGGGCACTGGAAGCCATCGATGCTGAGAAGTTCCCCGAGGCCCAGCAGATCATCCAGGATGGCGCCATCGACTACTTTGTCCGCTTCAAGCCGGCCGCCGCTAGAGGTATGCCGGCACTGCGGTATCAGCAGTATCAGCTACTCCCATGGTGCTGGCGGGGGTCCCCAGCATGGCGCAAAGCATCAGGCAAACGAGGATCACTAGTGTGAAAGCCCCCAGAATCAGAGGCGCACCTGAAAAGGGCGCAAAAAAGCAGCCCCGAGAACAGGTGAATTTTCGGGGCAGACGGCAGAGTGTTGGAAACAGCTAACTGACTTTGAGCCCCTGCGCTTCCAAGAATCGAACAGCCCGTTTCACAGCCTTTTGAAGCTGCTGTTCTTTGAGATGCTCAGGCAAATCGATTTTGAACAGGTCAACAGGATTCCAGATTTCCCCGGTAGAGAGCATAGAATAGATGGCGGTCAAAATCATTCTGGCAATGGCGATGATGGCCCGTTTCTTGCCCCGGCGCTTGGCGATGCGCTCATATTTCAGCGCATAATAGGGATTTGTCTTGTCCTTCACGGCTGCGTGGGCAACTTGTACCAGCGCAGGTTTGAGATAAACTCCCGCACGTGAAATACGGACAGACTTCTTCTTGCCAGCAGATTCGTTATTGCCGGGGGTGAGACCGGCCCAGCAGCAAAGGCGCTTGGAGGAACCAAACTGAGCCATATCCACGCCAATTTCAGAGATAACAGTTATCGCGGAGTTGCGGTCAATGCCGGGAATGGTGCAAAGGAGCGAAATAGCCCCGTCGTACTTTTCAACCATGGCGTTGATGCAGGAATCCACCCGCTCAATCAGTTTCTCAATGTAGTGGAGATGGTCGCGAACAATGCCAATGCGGTATTTCTGCTCCGGCGAAATTTCGTACCCTTCAATAGAAGCGAGAACGTCATCCGCCTTTTTCTTGAGGGAACGCTGTAACAGGGAAACGCAATGCTGTGGGTCAAAATTCTCATCGGATGTCAGGTAATCCGTGATTGCGGTTGCGGATTTGCCAAACATATCAGACACAACGGAATCAAGCGCCACGTTGCAGACGGTAAAGGCATTCTGGAAGCGATTCTTCTCACTGCTTTTCATAGAAACGAGTTTGTAGCGGTAACGGGTCAGCTCCCGAAGAATACGAATGTCCTTGGCCGGGATAAAACTGCTTTTCACCAAACCGATACGGAACAGATCCCCGATCCACTTGGAGTCCTTCGTGTCATCCTTGTTTCCTTTCACAGCTTTGACCCATTTGGGATTGGCAATCACAACACGAATGCCCCGCTTTTCCAGAATGTTGAATACAGGAACCCAGTATTTCCCGGTGGATTCCATGCACACATCCAGACAGTTGTTTTCGTGGAGCCAATCGGAAAAACGGTTCAGATCTGCGTTAAATGTGGAGAACCGTTTCTTCTGATAACTCGGCTGCAAGTTGTCCTTCGGCGTCTTGATGATAGTCGCCACCAGGAAGGACTTGTGAACATCCACCCCACAGCAGGTTGGAAATACGACTTTCAATCTATACCCTCCTCATAATGAAATGGTGAGGAGAAAGCAGTGACTGAACCGCCAGGCAATTAACAGGTGTTAATACAATCCTTAGTGTCCGGGCTTGAAACGCCACTTATTTGTGCTTGAAAAGGCGGTCCTAACACTGATTAATATACTGGTTTGAACTCTGGAAGTAATCTACGACTCCTCCTACCGTGTGTTGTAGTGTGCTTCCCCTCAACTCAATTTTACAAGAAAGGCGACCGCTTGTCTGCACTCTTTCATTCCTATTTGTGCAGACCGCTTGGCGGTCGGCATGGTGATTAATATGAGCACAGAAAACAAAGACCGACTGGCCCTGCGCATGGGGCCGGACACCAAACGAAAAATCGACCAGTGGTATAAGGCGGCGGGCTGCCGCAGCAAGAACCAGTTCGTGGAGCGGGCGGTGAATTTCTATGTGGATCACTTGGCCGTCCAGGATGACAGCGGTATGCTGCCCAAGGCGGTGCTCTCATCCTTGGACGGCAGGCTGGGGATATTCGAGGACAGGCTGGCCTCCCTGCTGTACAAGCACTCGGTGGAATTGGACATGGTAATGGGCATCCTGGCGGACAGCTACGAACTCACCGAGGAGGATATGCGCCGCCGGCGGGCGGAAAGTGTGCGCAATGTCAAGAACACAAATGGGCGGCTGCCCTTCGAGCAGAAAGTTCGTGCAGCCAATGGAGCGGAGGATGAATGGCCCGATTGATTTTGAAAAGCCCGTTCATCAAGGGCGGTAAAAACGCAAGCGGTCACGCAAGGTACATTGCCACCCGGGAGCGGGTAGAGTTGGTTCCTGACGGACGCCCCGCCACACAAAAGCAGGCGCAGCTCATTGCCAGCCTCACAAAAGATTTTCCCGACGCGAAAAAGCTATCTGAGCACGACAGCTACCGTGACAGTCCCACCAAGGTCAACGCCTCGGTGTTCATCACCCGGACGTTGGAGGACAACTGGTCTGACGTTCAGCAGAGCGATATCTACGCAGAATACATCGCCACCCGCCCTCGGGTTGAGCGCATAGGCAGCCACGGCCTGTTCGGTGATGAGGACTATGTGGATCTGAAAAAGGTGACGGAGGAGCTGCAAACGTGCGAGAAAAATGTGTGGATGCACATCATCTCGCTGAAGCGGGAGGACGCCGCCCGCCTGGGTTACGACAACGCCAGGACGTGGCGCAATCTGCTCCGCACCCACCGCAACGACATCGCCGCTGCCATGAACATCCCGCCCAACGAGTTCCGCTGGTACGCCGCCTTCCACAACGAGGGCGATCACCCACACGTCCACATGATGGCATGGTCTGCCGGGGATGCTCCGGGTTATCTCAGCCCGGCGGGCATCCAGAAAATCAAGTCCATGCTCACCAACGATATCTTCCGCCAAGAGCTGCTCCACGTCTACGAGCGGAAAAGCCAGTCTCGGGATGAGCTGATGGCGGAGCCCCGCCGCTCCATGCTGGAGCTGGCCAACGAGATGAAGCGGGGCGTCTGCGAACACCCGGAAGCGGAGCAACTGATGCTCACGCTGGCTCACGAGTTGAAAAATACGAAGGGTAAAAAACAGTACGGGTATCTCTCCAAATCTGTGAAGAAACAGGTGGATGACATCGTAGATCAGATGGCACGGTTGCCGTCAGTAAAAGAGTGCTATGAAAAATGGCTGGAGCTTCAACATGAGGTAAATGAGTTCTACTCGGACAAGCCCATGGAGAGCGTCCCACTGTCCCAACAGAAAGAGTTCCGCGCTATCCACAATGCTGTGATTCAAGCGGCGCTCCGGCTGGAGCATCTCACCTTTGAGGACAAGGGCATGGAGCGGTTCGATGAGCCGAACGATGTTTTCCAGAACGGCGAAGCCTGTGGACGGATTTGGTCGGTGGTCTGTGATGACGGCCTCCCCCTTGACCTGCGTGATGAAGGGGCAAAGCGGCTCCGCATACAGGCGGAAAATGGCGACCCCTACGCCCAGCTTTTACTGGGTAGGCTGTGCCGAGATGGCCCGCTGGTCACGCCGGACTGGTTGGAGGCGCGGTATTGGTTCGAGCAGGCGGCGCAAAGTCTGCCGGACGCACAGCACGCGCTGGGCAAATTATTGCTGACGGATGATGTGGAAGTCCATGACCGGGAGCAGGGCATCCGCTGGCTGAAGCGAGCCGCTGAGGGCGGGCACAAGTACGCCGCCTACCGTCTGGCCAAAGAATTTTTGAAGGATGGAAATGTAACGGAGGCCTTGCCTTGGCTTGCGGAGTCGGCAGAAACGGATAACCTGTATGCAGAATACCTTCTGGGCAAGCTGTATTGGGAGGGTGAAGATATCCCCCAGGACATGGGGCAGGCCGTCTACTGGCTGACCCAGGCGGCGGAGCCGGGACACGCCCATGCTCAGATTTTGTTGGAGCGGCAGGATAGATCTTCTTTGCCCTCTGCCATTCTGGCAGTGAACAGTTTGCTCCATTCGATAGGGCAGATTTTCCGGAACAACGCCCGGACGATGGACAGCACCCGCGGCCAGCACACCGACCACAAGCTGCGGCGCAGGATCCAGGAGAAGAAAATTGCCATGGGCCATAGGCCGGACAACCACGAGGAACAGGGCTGGGGCGGCATGACCATGTAAACCCACGCAAAATTTGCTGTGCCGTAAACAAGAAAACGCCTGTCTTCCCACTGTGCAATCTGCTTCATTTACGCCCTTGCTTTTCTCCAAGCTGCAATCTGGACTTCTCCCCAGCGCTTCGGTATTGTGTTGCTTGCCAACAGCACACAAAAATCTGAAGGGAGAATCATCATGAACAGAAAACGGGAAGCGATCTTCATGGGGCTCGGCATCCTCGCTGGTCTCGCCCTGAGCGGCCCCGCCGCCCAGGCCGCGGACTACCTCACCGCTCGGCCCAGCAGCCAGCCCATCTATGTGGATGGACAGCGGGTTCAGATGGAAGCATACAGCATCCACGGCAACAACTACGTCAAACTCAGGGACATCGGAAAGGCCGTGGATTTTGGAGTGATCTACGATGCCGCCACCAACTCCGTCCACATTGACAGCACCCAGCCCTACCGGGAGGAACT
>OFFG01001657.1_pt1 | contig 12787 bp, 10 predicted proteins | sample 1521331 | NCBI WGS metagenome assembly OFFG01 (sample SAMEA3504129, study PRJEB24116) | mouse gut metagenome | biome: mouse gut; feature: mouse-associated habitat; material: faeces | place: Denmark | collected 2011 | reverse complement strand
TCGTTGTAACATGGTATCTGTATGATCAGTTTCATCTGTGTCCGTTCCTTTCTTTATCAAGACATGATGGGCTTATAAATCTTTCACACTCTATCCCTGTTCTTTTTCTGCCGCCCCCTCCCGACGTTCCTTCAATATCTGAAATGCAGCGTAGGCAAGAATCACCACCCCTGTCAACACAAGAATTAGGACATTGGGAATACCGGATTTATGCTCTTTATCTGTATCCTGAGCGGCAGATCCATTTTCTGGTGCTTCCGACTGTGTTCCCTGATCAACAACAGAATTTTCGGAGGCGTCTGATTCCTCTCTCTGACCGGAGGCAGATTCACCTTCATTTTCGTGTTGTGGATCCTGACCAGCAGAAGAGCCTTCTGGCGCTTCTGACTGCCCCTTCTGACCGACAAAAATATCAGGCTGTGACTGGGGCAGGACATCCTCTCCCAGGGATTCGTTCCAATCTTCTCCCCCTGTGTACACTTCCAGAAAATCCATTCGCACATAACCTGTTTCCCCGTTATAAGCTACCTGATACCAGCCCTCCTGCGTCAGTTCCACGGCAAAGATTTTCTCCCCTGATTCCAGCTGTCCCAGAACTTCTGCCGATGTATTTGGCTCCCTTCTCACATTGACTTTTGACAGCACCTGCATCATAGTGGAACTGGTAATTTCTTTCCCTGCAGCCAATGTCACAACCTCCGGTACACTGACTGTCAGAGCTGTAAACAGCACCGCTGCCAAGACTCCAGTTAATCTTCTTTTTCTATCTCTCACCGTGTGATTCATATATCAATCCCCCGCTGTTTTGTTCTCAGTTCCCTGTTCTGAAAAGTCCCTCCATGCAATACTGATCATCCAGTATCCCTTGACTGCCAACTATCATTTTCTCTCCGTGAATAGAGTACTTTGGCAGCCGCCACAGCATAAAGAGCTCCTGCCGCCGCCTGCTGGCTGAAGAAAACAGCCTGGACCAGACATACTGTCAAAACCAGAAAATCCCCACCCAGAATGTCTCTGCCAAAGAGATATTCCGGCGTATCCTTCAGCGCATTCTTTGAGATTTTTTCCAGCGTAACCCTGCGCCGTGTCCTGCGTCCCATCTGCTGCGCTGCCGCAAGGCCTGTGCAGATCACCCAGACGCCCCCTGCCAGTCCAGAACTCTCAATTCCATCGTAAAAGCTGCCGTTGTGACCGGCGCAGTATTCCCTGGCAGCGGCCGAAAAATGCCCCAGCAGGTTTATGCCCATACCGTCTCCCATGCCTTCCAGGCGCTCCCCCATGGCCAGAAGCAGGAACAGGACCATGCCCGTCCCTGCCAGGGCCCATGACAGCCCCTTCTGGAAACCATGCAGAAGCACACCTCTGCCCTCTGGCAGTCTGTCCCACCAGGAAAAAAAGAGCACGCCTGCCAGCGCCAGAGCCAAGTTCAGACATACACCGTCCTCCAGACTCCAGGCGCCCCCTGTCTTTACCAGGGGCGCATATCTGACAAGCAGCGGCATGTTCGACAACAGGAAGAAAAAGGCAGAGGCCATCTGCATGGTCCTTCGCACAAATTCCTTCTCCGGTCGGTGCAGCAGAATGGAAACGGGAAAAGCCAGACAGCCCAGCAAAATCCCTATGACATTTCCGTCCAAAAACAGAAGGAGCCACCCGGCCAGAGCCATACCCAGGCAGAACAGGCGCTTTCCGCCCTCCTCCCTGCAGTATCCCTCCATGGCCCCGGTATTTACAAGCAGCAGAAAAGGCGCCAGCGCCCCTTCCTCCAACAGGGGGCGCAGATTAAATACATAAGAAGAATCCACCAGAAAGTGCCGCAGAAGCCCCAGATATACCAAAGCAACACAGAGCAAAAAGATTCCCGGCACCTCCTGCGAAAAACCCCTTCCCGGCGCATCACTTTCAGACAGCCCGCCATTCAGAAAACTTTCCCTCACCGGACTTCTGGCAGAGCGCTGTTCCTTCCAGGAAATCAGGAAAAAAAGCAGGGCAAGAGCTATTCCCAGAAGACTGTCGCTGCTGTCCCCTCCTTCAGCCGCCTCCGCCACAAGCCTGAGAACATTCCACAGAAAAAATCCCCCAGCCAGACAGTCCAGAGCAGTCCATCTGCGCCTGAGCTTCCCGCCGCCCTCTGCCAGAAATGCCGCCCCCTCCAGTACCGCCGACAGCCACACCACCCAGATCCGCCCTTCGATCCCCGCCAGTTTCCATCCGGGCATCACAGCCGACAGGAGCACCACCGCGCATATCCGAAATATATGTATCATGTCTTTCCGCACCATCCTGCCCGCCCCTCTTTTATGGCTGTTTTCCGCCTTCCCTGAAAGCAGCCTTAAGAAACTTTCTTCCCCCGGTTCCAGAAGGCCCCATCCGAAGCCTGACCCTATCCCCGGACTCATCCCAGCAGACCCGGAAGCTGTGGGATTCCATGAGAATTCTGTACTCGCCAGACAGCGCTTCTCCCTCTCCAATCTGCACAAGAAATATCTCCCCCGGAGGCAGTGCCCCCTTCTCCCCAACAGGGCACAGAGAAATATCCTGCAGCATATACTGTGCCAGACAGGCCCGGGTTCCCCTGTCCCCATACAGACAGAATACTTCCTTCTTTCCCACAGCGTGCAGCATTTCCCTGGCTCCGGCAAGCAGCTCCACATCACTCCGCTGCCATTCATGGGCAGGCAGGATATAGGTCACGGTATTGTACCCCGAAAGCGCCAACTGCATCAGACAGGGAACCAGTAAAAAGAGCCGTATCCATCCCCTGCTCCGTCCTGCCGGGAATGCCCCCGCAAGAACCGCTCCCCCTAACATTCCGCCGGCATAAGCATACAAAATTGTCCTTGTGTCATACCTTTGAGCAAGGTCAAAGGCATACAGTATTCCTGTCACAGAATGCCGGTTTGCATACAGCATCTCCCCTGTGCCAAGCAGAAAATACACTGCCAGAAACCCAACTCCTAAAAGCCCTGTCAGCCACAGCATTCGTCTGCGCACTCCCGGACTCTGCAGCAGCTCCAGCACCCCAAAAGCCAGTATGGGCGGCACCGTATTCTCATGGTACCTTCCATACAAAAGCGCATCCATTCTGTCAGATTTTAAACAGTATATGGTTGTGATCAGCAATGCCGCACCATGGGTCAGCAGAAGCCAAAGACAGAGCCATCTCTCAACCGAACCCCCTTCCGCGCCGCCTTTACTTTCCGCCCTCTGTGCCAGCAGTTTCCCTGTCTCCCGGAATAAAAAAGCCATACCCCAGAAATACAGCCCAAAACTGGCGCATCCAAGATAAAAAATCTTTCCTGCCAGTCCCGCCAAAAAGCGGAAAAGTCCCTCCAGACTGCACAGATAGGCAAGTTTTCCCCACTGTCCTGTGTAATCATTGGCGCCCGTGAGCTCCCGATAGTCCGCAGACTCTACCCCGGTCACAAGCATGTTTTTGATTCCTCCTGCCAGCGCTGCCATACAGACCAAAACCGCCAGGAAAAACAGCACCCGCTTCCACCTGCCGGAACTTTTGTCCCGAAGTGCTGCCCCCAGAACCATGCACACTGCCGTTCCCAGGACAATCCCCACCGTCCGCAGATGCACCATGTACATAAAGCTCACTGTCAGCACCGGAACCATCCCTCTCCAAAGACCAGGATGTTTCAGCCACCCCGCCATTCCCCAGGCAAGAAGGAGATACAGAAAAGTGAGAAAAACTTCCGCCAGAGTGGTCTGTGCATAAGTGGCACAGGACACATACAGCAGACCTGTTCCGGCAGCCAGAGCCGCCGCCCTTCTGTCCATGCCGCGGAAAATTTCTTTTAAAATTCCATAGAGCAGCAGCACACCTGCTGCCAGCATAACAAAATTCAGCCCGGTCATAAGCCGGTACAGAATCAATGGATCCCGGACCACAGCCATAAAAGGATATATCAGCAGACCATATCCAAAAGAATACCAGGAATGCTGCGCCACCACCTGGGACCAGTCCATTCCGGCCATGGAAGCTGCATGAGCCCAGTAGCCGAATTCATCCGGAAAAATGACCGGGGCGTCCAGTCTGGAACCTGCAGCCCAGGCAGCGCCTGTCCATACTGCCATAAATCCAAACAGTATCCCTGCGGCACTCCTGTGCCCTGCCCCCTGCTCCATGTCCGCCCCCGTCTCCTTCCGGAAAACAGGGATTCCCCTGTTTCCGGAAAATGCAAGCCTTTTTTTACCTGAAAATATCAAAGCTTCCCGCAGGAGCCTTGATCAATGCAAAAACGCCGAACCCATCGGTCTTCACGGAAAGAATGGAAGGGTCTTCCGAAGTGTTGGGCAGAATGCTCACTCTGCCGCCTTCCTGTACACGGATGACAGCATACTCATATCCCGCCTGACGGAACGATGCCGGGAGCCCCAGAGTGATCGTGATGGGATTGTTGATATCCACCACTTTTTGGCCGTTTAAGTACGCCATCATATCGAGAACGGCCCCTCTCTCAGCCTGAATCCCGTTTGACATTAAAATGCCCATTCCGTCGTTGATACTGGCCAGTGCCAGTTCCCCGCACCTGGTATCCAGACAGACCATTTCCACATAGTCGCCCTTCCCTGCACCAAACGCTGCATTCACTGCCGCAAGCGGCGTGGTGATGGCAATGCCCTCCACCACTGTCACCCTGTAAGTGCCGGGGATTGTGGACTTGAGAACTGTTCCGCCGGCAGTAGTCACCACATCTGCCACCAAGTCCTGGCCATCTTCAGATGAATCTTCAGGTGTCTCTGCAGGTGCTGTTGTGGGCACTGTCTCCGGCGGCGCTGTGGGCGGTGTCGTAGGCACTGTGCCAGGCGGCGTTGTGGGTACTGTGCCAGGCGGCGTCGTAGGCTCCGTGCTGGCTCCCGGATCCTGGGTTCCTGGATCATTTGTCCCCGCCTTAGTGCTTAAGAGCTGCACCCCGCCATTTGCGTTTACTGCCAGTACCGGTGATACCGCCACCACAGCTGCAACAGCGAAGACGCCGATCCTTTTTAGTACTTCCTTGCTAACCATCTCTCTTACCTCCTTGTTTAGATTTATATATTCGGGGAGAGCATTCCCGGATATATCTTTTATGCTGTCCGCCTCTTATATCCGATAGAGCCAAAATATAGTCCTCCGGATACAGCTCACTCCTCCCGGCATATTGTTTTCATAAAACCGGCACTTCTGCGAAAAAAGTCCGTACACCACAAAAAAAGCGGCCTGCAGATATCTGCTGACCACTTTTTTTGACGGCTTATTTTCTATCGCTCCTGACAATTCCTAAGCCGGCTCCGCTCCCAGGCTGACCGCTGCAAAAGGAGGAATTTTCCCACGTCAAATACCGCAGCGCCACTGTGGCGGCTGCGTTCCCATTTTCCTCTCCCCTAATAGTCTACCCCTGCTTTTTCTTCCCTCCAGTTCTTTTTTCCGCAGCTTCCTTCCTCAGACCTTCTCCCCCTCAGACCTTCTCCCCCTCAGGCTTCCTCCCCCTTCAGGCTTCCGCCGCCCCAAACACTCCGTTTATCAGCTCCTTCTTATGTTCCATGGTGGAATGCACATACAGGCCCAAGGTCACTTTCACACTGGCATGCCCCAAAATCTCGCTGAGGCTCTTTACATCAAATCCCTTCCTGACACACCTGCTGGCAAAGTAGTGCCGGAGTGTGTGGAATTTAAAGCCCTCTATGCCGCAGGCCTTCAGCAGCGCCGCAAAACGGTACTGCACCGTCCGGGCCTCCGCCCAGGCTTTCCGCTTCCCTGCCACCAGATAGGCATCCTCCCCTCCCCGGTGCTCCTCCAGAAGCTGCAGCACCGGCGCAGGAATGGGGATATTCCTCACAGAAGAAGCTGTCTTGGGCGTCTGGACCTGCACATGGGTGCCGCAGGCTCCCTGTCCGCACTGCTTTATCCTCTGCATGTTCCTTCGCACCCGCAGCACTCCTGCCTCCAGGTCAATGTCCCCCCACCTCAGGGCGCACAGCTCCCCAATGCGGATCCCCGTGCAGCAGGCCAGAAGCACCCCCAGGCAGGTGCCGTCCCCTGCGTGTTCCGACAGATGCCCCATCAGCTTCTCCATGGTATGGTCAGAAGGCACCTCCACAGGCTTTCCACGCCCGGCCTTTCCGGTTTTCAGCACCGGCAGCGCCCGGCCGTGCTCCAGGGACATATGTCGAAAGGCCTGGCGCAGCACCGTCCCGATACTCCTTGCGTAGGAGGAAGAAATCTTTGCGCCGTCACGTTTCCTGCGCAGCCCCTCCAGAAACACACTGCAGGAGGCGCTGTCAAAATCCTGCCCTTTTTTCTCCCCGATGCTTCTCCGGATATGCCGCTCTACGATCTGAAAGTAACAGGCATAAGTGGACTCCTTCCAGTCCCCCTTTTTATCCTCCATCCACCGGTCCACAATCTCTCCCACTGTCAGGCCGCACCCGTCTGTGCCCTGCTCTTTTACAGATCCTTTCTGCCCAATCTCCTCCCGGGCCAGTTCCTTTACTAACGCCATCACCTTCTCCCTGGCTTCCTTATAGCTTCGACCGTACACAGATCGGTATCCCGCCTTTCCGTCCCTGGAACGCCGGATTCTCACCCGGCCCTCCCACCTGCCGTCCTTTCTCCTGTAAATGTTCAGTCCCTTCTTTGCCATGGCTTTCTCCTTCCGTACTGACCATCTTTCTGACGGCTCGCAGCGTTGCCCCGCCGCCCTTTCCTGGTCTTTCTAAGCAGATTTTACAATATCTGACAGGCTGTTTGGAAGAAAAATGTATATTTTACAGTTGAAATATAGGCTGCAGCGTGGTATGATAACGGTAAATGCAAGTGTCCACGCACTCTCTTCCGCATATACATAGATGTTTTCTTTTCGTAAATGTGCCGGATTTATGAAATTTTTTGTCCGGATGTTTCAGAATTCCGCAAAAAAATCCTGGTATAAAGCATCTGCAGCAGGCTGAATCCCGCTGCATGCTTTATACCAGGATTTTTCAGATTGACCTTTGGCAAAAAACTTCTCCTGCCAGTCAAACTTTTTTATCCCCCTTCTCCTTTACCTCTGCTCCTCCAGATACAGCTGTATCCGCTTCTGAATAATCTCCGCCGCCTCATCCGCCGTCTTATCCCCCCGGAAGTATGCCTCCGCCTCCTCCAGGATAATTCCTCCCATATCCGCATCCCATCCCGGCAGCGCAGTACCCTTCTCCAGTATGTCAAGGTATTCCGGCAGGAAAGAACTTCCGTCCGGCTTCCCCGCCAGCTCTATAAAATTGCCGTTTCCCTGCCAGAATATGGGCCCTTTGCCCAGTTCCGTGTGCTCCCTTACGCCGCCGCTTAAGATATCCCTTCTGACGGACAAAATCCCCAGCTCACCCTGCTTCCTGTCGCTGAAAACAAACTTCAGAAAGTCCCGGATAATCTCTTCCTGTTCCGTTTTGGCATTCACGGCAATACAAAAAGAACACTCCACAAATCCGCCGAATCCACTGTCCACCGGATAGCCTACACAGTGGTATCCCTCCCCCAGTCCTGCCATAGTCTCACTAAAACTACGAAGCTGTCCTCCACCGTTCCATACTGCAGCGCCCCCTTGCACAGGCAAAGCGCCGCCGCGATTAACCCTCTGTCACTTGATCATTTGGCCTCATACCAGTTTTCCCCGGTGTGCAGATCCACCTCCAGAGCCACCGCCAGATCCGCCGCCGCCTGCATGTTCTCCAACAGAATCCGGCGCACGGCCTCCTCCTCTTCCCGCACTGTCTCAATCACAAGTTCATCGTGCACCTGCAGAATCAGCCTGGACTTAAATTCTCCTTCCCGAAGAGCCTTCCACACACGGATCATGGCGATCTTGATGATATCCGCCGCCGTGCCCTGGATGGGAGAATTCATGGCTACCCGCTCCCCAAAGGAACGCTGCATGAAATTGGACGAGGACAGCTCTGGAATGGGCCGCCGCCTGCCGTAAATGGTGGTGGTATACCCCTGCTCCTTTGCCTCCTTCACCTGCCGGTCCAGAAATTCCTTCACTCCGGGATAAGTGGCAAAGTACTGGTCGATATAGTTTTCCGCCTCCTTCTTGCTGATACTCAGATCCTGGCTCAGTCCAAAGGAACTGATACCGTAGACAATGCCGAAGTTCACCGCCTTGGCATTCCTGCGCTGCAGATCCGTCACCTCCTCAAAAGGAGTATGAAACACTTTGGAGGCAGTGATCCGGTGGATATCCTGATCCATGTGGTAGGCCTCAATCAGCTGCTGATCCCCGGACATATGGGCCAGAACCCGCAGCTCAATCTGAGAGTAGTCCGCGTCCATAAAGACACAGCCCTCCCTGGGCACGAACACCTTCCGGATCCGCCGCCCAAGCTCCATGCGCATGGGAATGTTCTGCAAATTGGGCTCAGTGGAGCTGATCCGCCCGGTGGCCGTGATGGTCTGGTTAAAGCTGGTGTGGATCCTCCTGTCCTCCCTGATATAGACTGCCAGCCCGTCCGCATAGGTTGACTTCAGCTTTGTCAGCCCTCTGTACTCCAGAATATCCTTCACAATAGGATGGTCTTCGGAGAGCTTTTCCAGCACATCCGCCGCCGTGGAATAACCTGTCTTCGTCTTCTTTCCTCCCGGAAGCTTCATGGTGTCAAAGAGAACCTCTCCCAGCTGCTTAGGGGAATTGATGTTAAAATTCTGGCCCGCCTGCCTGTGGATGGAGGCCTCCAGCTCCTGAATCCTGGACACCAGGGCATCCCCGTAGGCTTTCAGCTCCTCCCGCCGGACTTCCACGCCCTCCCGCTCCATGTCATACAGAACCAGGGACAGAGGCATCTCTATCCCGCGCATAAGCTCTTCCATGCCTGTCCGGCGCAGTTTCTCCCCCAGAACCTGGGCTCCCCGCAGGGACACCCAGGCCCCGTAGCAGCAGTACTCCGCAAATTTTTCCGGAGCGGACAGCGCGGCCTCCCTGAAAGAATGCCGCTTTATCTTCCCAAAACTCTCCTTCCAGCCGGGGATCGCAACCCCCAGGTGCTCTGAGGCAATGGTCTCCAGATCATAGTCGCTTTTCAGAGGATTCAGCAGATAGGCCCCGATGAGAATGTCAAAATATCTGTCCGTGCCGTCCTTGGCCAGACAGCCGTACTGCCCCTTGATGTCGAAGGCTGCAATCTCTGCCCTGGCCGAGAATTCCGTCAGAGCTGCCTGAAGGGAAGCCCTCTCCCCGCCCTCTCCCGCGCCTGGCAATTCCGTAAACAGAGACAGCTGCACATTCTCCTCCACGGGCAGGGCATACATAAAGACATCATCCCCCAGAGCCAGAGCCGCACCGTAGAGCTCCTCCCCTTCCACCGCCAGAAAAAGCCCCGCACGCTGTCCCTGTCTGACCTTTTTCAGCTTTCCCAGGAACTCCTTTTCTCCCTTCAGCACCTGAAAATTTCTGTCGGAACCTGCCTCTTTCTCCCCCTTCCCCTCCAGGTCGAAACGTCCCAGAAGATTCCGGAATTCCAGCTTTTTAAACAGGTTGTAAGCCTCCTGGGTGTAGTATCCTTCCGCCCTGGCCGCCTCGTAATCCAGCTTTACATCCCCGTCGGTCTTAATGGTGGCCAGGGCCTTGCTCAGATCCGCCAGCTCACGGTTAGCCTTCAGGGATTCCCTGATACTCTTCTTGGAGATCTCCTCCACATGGGCATAGATATTTTCCAGGGAACCGAACTGCACCATAAGTTCCGTGGCAGTCTTCTCCCCCACCTTGGGCACGCCGGGAATATTGTCGGAGGTATCCCCCATAAGCGCCTTCAGGTCGATAAACTGTTGGGGTGTCACATGGTAGGCCGCCTCCACATCCTCCGGATAGTAGTCCTCTATCTGTGTCCTGCCTGACTTGGTCTTGGGAATCCTGATCTTGATCCTGGTGTCTGCGATCTGCAGCAGATCCCTGTCCCCGGAGATCAGGGAAACCTGGATCCCTTCCGCCGCAGCAGCCTTGGCCAGGGTGCCCAGAATATCGTCCGCCTCCAGGCCCTCCCGCTCCACCATAACCACGTTCATGGCCTTCAGCACTTCCTTCATCACCGGCACCTGCTCCACCAGTTCCTCCGGCATGGGCTTCCTGGTTCCCTTGTAGGCCTCGTACATTTGGTGCCGGAATGTGGGCGCATGGACGTCAAAAGCCACCGCAAGAAAATCCGGCTTCTCCTCCTCCAGAATCTTAAACAGAATATTCAGAAATCCGTAAATCCCATTGGTGTGCAGCCCCTGGGCATTGGTCAGATTCGGCACGCCGTAATATGCCCTGTTTAATATGCTGTGACCGTCTATGAGCACCAATTTCCTGTTTTCAACCATAACCCCACCACCTCTGCGCAATATTTCTTAATGCATCTCTCCCGTCAAGTCTTACAGCAGCATCCACACGACAATGGCCAGGAGAATGCCCACCGCCGCAATCTCCATGGCAACGCCCAGATTCATAAAGATCCCATGGAACCGAATCTGCTGCCGCATCTCCTGAAGCCTTTCCTCCAGATCCGCCTGCAGGTCAAAGGTACTTCCGTTCTCCAGGCGCTGAATTCCTTCCGTCACAAAGAACTGGACCAGAAGCTCCTCCCTGCAGTCCCCGCACCGGTCCATATGTTCACTGAATTTCTTCAAGGTAGGATAATCCAGCTTCTGCGCAATAAAATCCGGAATGAGCCTCTCAAATTCCTTACAGTCCATCTCCGCCTTTCTGCCCCACCAGTCCAAGCTCCCACCTCCAAACTCCAAACCATTCTCTGTAGACCCCTGCCGGAAAACTCACCCAAGAGCCTGGGCCAGATCCGCAATCAAATCCTCACTGTCCTCAATACCGCAGCTGATACGGATCAGCTCCGCAGGCACCCCGGCCTCCTTAAGCTGTTCATCGGTCATCTGACGATGGGTGCTGGTGGCAGGATTCAGGCAGCAGGTGCGGGCATCCGCCACATGGGTCTCAATGGCCGCCACTCTCAGCTTCCTCATAAAAGTTTCCGCAGCCTCCCTGCCGCCTTCCAGACCGAAGGAAACCACCCCGCAGCTGCCCTGAGGCAGATATTTCTGCGCCAGAGGATAATACTTGTCCCCCGGAAGACTGCAGTAATTCACATAGGCCACCCTGGGATGCTCGGACAGGAACCGGGCCACCGCAAGACCATTCTCACAGTGCCGCTTCACCCTCACATGCAGGCTCTCCAGGCCCAGGTTCAGAATAAAGGCGTTCTGCGGACTCTGGATGGAACCCAGATCCCTCATAAGCTGTGCCGTACACTTTGTGATAAAAGCCCCTTCTTTTCCAAATTTTTCCGCGTAAGTGACGCCGTGATAGCTCTCGTCCGGCGTACACAGACCCGGAAACTTGTCCTTGTGGGCCATCCAGTCAAATTTTCCGCTGTCCACAATGGCGCCCCCCACAGCCGCCCCATGGCCGTCCATATATTTTGTGGTGGAATGGGTCACAATATCCGCTCCCCACTCAAAAGGCCGGCAGTTGATGGGGGTGGCAAAAGTATTGTCCACAATCAAAGGCACCCCGTGGGCATGGGCGCACTGGGCAAATTTTTCAATGTCAAGCACCGTCAGGGCAGGATTGGCAATGGTCTCCCCGAACATAACCCTGGTGTTCTCCCGGAAAGCCCCATCCAGCTCCTCCCTGGAGGCATCGGGACTCACAAAAGTCACATCCACCCCCATTCTTTTCATGGTGACGGAGATCAGGTTGTAGGTTCCCCCGTAAATGGTGCTGGAGGCAACAATGTGGTCCCCGCAGCCGCAGATGTTGAACAGGGCGTAAAAATTGGCGGCCTGGCCGCTGCTGGTGAGCATGCCCGCCGTTCCTCCCTCCAGCTGTGCGATTTTGGCTGCCACATAATCATTGGTGGGATTCTGGAGACGGGTGTAGAAATAGCCGCTGGCCTCCAGGTCAAAAAGTTTTCCCATGTCCTCGCTGGTATCATATTTAAACGTGGTGCTCTGAATGATAGGAATCTGACGGGGCTCTCCGTTTCCCGGTGTATACCCGCCCTGTACGCATATGCTGTTAATCTTCATTTTTATACCCCCCTTTTTTTCTTTTTTCCAGTATACACGCTCCAGGGGTAAAATTCAACTGTTTCTCATCTCTTGTATTCCGCATATTTCCCACCGTAGATACATAGGATGATGAAAAGGTAATTCAGGACAAAGAATGCCATGAAGCAAAAAAACGATACCATCCTGATCATCTCCATCCTCATCCCCATCAGCACAGGAGTGCTGTCCGCTTTTTTCAGCGGAGACATGTCGGTCTATTCCAGACTCTGCAAGCCGGCCTTCAGCCCGCCTGCAATTCTATTTCCTCTGGTGTGGATCATCCTTTACGCACTGATGGGGCTCTCCTCCTACATAGTCTACCTGTCAGACAGCCCCCATAAAAAGAAAGCTCTCCAGGTCTATCTGCTGCAGCTGCTCTTCAACTTTTTCTGGAGCATCATCTTTTTTGGGTTTTCTCTGTACTTTATTGCCTTTATCTGGCTGCTGGCACTCCTTGTGCTGGTGGCGGCCATGATCTGGCAGTTCTATATGGTGGGCCCTCCGGCGGCATACCTGCAGCTTCCCTACCTGGTCTGGTGCCTGTACTCAGCCTATCTCAACTTCTGCATGTTCCGCCTGAACTGAAAAAAACAGCGGCGGATCCAGAGAGGCCCTGCCTGAAATCATACGCAGATCACCTGGCAGGGCCTCACATCCAAGGGGGAAGAGGGCAGCTCCGCCCTCATCTGGCACCGAAACCCTACCCCGATGGTGCGCTGCAGCAGC
>OFFG01001652.1_pt1 | contig 12843 bp, 18 predicted proteins | sample 1521331 | NCBI WGS metagenome assembly OFFG01 (sample SAMEA3504129, study PRJEB24116) | mouse gut metagenome | biome: mouse gut; feature: mouse-associated habitat; material: faeces | place: Denmark | collected 2011 | reverse complement strand
CTCCTGCCCTAAAATCAGGCCCAGGAGAGGGGAATTCTTGTTTTGCTACAATCTTTCCTTTGCGTCTGCCACAAACTGCTGGTCTTCGATATCCAAGTCCTGGCAGCCCGCTCTGAACTCGAAGTGGTGCCGGAATTCATGGAGGATAACCTCTCTGAGCGCCTCCTGGATGTCCTTTACGCTCGCATCGGCGTATTTTGCCATGACAGAATTGTAGTATACGTGGATATGCGCCCCCAGCGGATCCCGGATATACTCCCCCAGCACCATATACTGTGGAAACGGAAGATTGGGGTGCGGTTTCGCTTCTGGAATCAGGAAGATTCCCCCAGGAAGAGACTGGGGAATATAGTCGGGAAGATCATCCACAATATCGTCCAGGTACCTAGCCACCTCATCAAATGTGTGCATGTTTCAGACCTACCTCACTTTTGAAAGACCCTACTCGCAAGCTCTTCCCTGTCGGCTCTCTTATCAGTGGGCCTTGAAATTATAAACGGGGCGAATAATTTTCAGAACGGAGGCTGTGGGACGAATATCTTCCAGAATTCCTCCCATGGGCTTATATGCCATAGGACTTTCATCCAGGGTACTGAGGCCAATGGAGGTAGAATAGATGCCCTCCATCTCCATCTGGAACTCCTCCAAATCCAGCAGCTCTTTTGCATCACTTCGTCGCAAAAGTCGTCCAGCTCCATGAGGAGCGGAGCAGTTCCAATCCTCGTTACCACGGCCCAAACAAATCAGGCACCCGTCCCGCATATTCATCGGAATCAAGATCTTCTCCCCTTTCTGTGCGGAGACGGCTCCTTTCCGAAGAATATTGTTCTCCAAATCGATGTAATTATGGGTTGTAGTGAATTGTTCCTCCACATGAAGCCCAAACGCCTTAACAATATCACAGACAATTGCCTGCCGGTTCAGGGCAGCAAATTCCTGAGCAATCTTCATGTCGTTCAGATATTGCTCCAGGAGAGACCCTGTAACGTATGCCAAGTCTTTCGGGACATTAAAATCTGTGGATTTGAGCATTCCCTGAATGTCCGCCTGCCGCCCAGCAGCCTTCATCTTCTCGATGGCCTCAACCTGCGCCTCCTTGGTCAGTGTCCTGGCCCCCTCCCGCTGATAATAACTGGCAACCTTCCCGCCCAGCAGGCGGCTGCCAGAATGGACGACAAGGTAGAGACTGCCAGAATCATCCCTGTCCAACTCGATAAAATGATTTCCTCCGCCCAGGCTGCCGATAGAACAATAATAATTGTCCAGCATTTCCCGCCTGTCTGCACAGCACAACTTGGAGAGGTCGATTTTCTTGGACAAGTCATGAGGACTGGTTCGATTATCGAACCCAGACGGGATTTCGGCGTTAATGAAATCGTCCAACTTCTCCAAATCAATTTCCGTTTCCCGGAGCCTCACAGTCTCCATTCCGCACCCGATGTCCACCCCAACTAGATTCGGACAGACTTTGTCCTTAATTGTCATGGTCGTCCCAATGACACAACCTTTCCCGGCATGTACATCCGGCATGATGCGAATCCGGCTGTCGGCCATGTATGCTTGATTCATCATGGCAATAATCTGCGAAATACCGTCCCGGTCAATGTTGTCCGTAAATACCTTGGCGGCATTATACTGCCCTCTGAGTTCTATCATGAGTTAGCACCTCCCTTACAAAAAATATGACACCTACATCTAACTTTTTTCCCCATTCGGGGCGGGGTTCTCACAGCTAATGGTATTAACCCACGAGATATGCAAATTGTTGGGGCATATCTCCTGCCTGCTGCGACAAAATATAATTGATAGCATTTTGGGCGTCCTCGCTTGAGATGTCATTCTGCTTGATATAACTATCAATCTGCTTTAAGCTGTCCGGAAAAGTTTTTAGGCGTCTGCTATCGCCACCTGTGACAAGGTTCCGGATATGAAACTTGTCAATATTATAAGTATCGGCAAAGCGCCACATTATGGCATAATCATCCGCATTGAAATACATACTGGGATAATCAGCAATGCTCACCACATCTGCGTAGTCAGTTTGCCGCAGTGACGGAGGGACAGCCAGATTGAACTGATAGAGCTGCTTTTCATTCGTCTGCCGGCTGATGTCATTGGAGAGAAATCTGACAACAACCGCAAGCAAGATTATGCCAAGCAAAAATACCGCTTGAAAGCAGACTTTAGCCACTCTCGGTGAAATACTCTTATCTTTTTGTTCTTTTAACATTATGTATTCTCCTTCCCTTTCTGGCTTCTTTGCGCCATTTTGTACAAAAATTCAAATATAAAAATATACGCCATTCCTAGCAATGTACCCAGAACGAGGGATCCGGCGGTACGCATAAAGCCAAGATACAGCGGCGTCCGAATATGCTCAAACGTGTTAATCACACTAGCCATCCCTATTGTGCCGGCGAGGCCAAAAAGGCCCACCCAGAATGGCATACGTCGAACTGAGGCATAAACCGTCAGCATGATACAGGGGAATGCAATCAGAAATTCTTTCGTTCTCGGTCGGGCATAGGATATATTCTCCAGAATGTTGCGCAGGACGAGTTCCGCAGAAGAGACAGTTACAGACGTCTCATGCCCAGTACGGGCAAGATAGTATCTCCCGGCCATGAACAGGACTCCCAGTAGCAAGAAGCCCCATACTGGGATCGTCCAATTTAGGATGCCGGCGAAATCTTTCATTTGGAGCCTATCCTCTCTACGCTCCTTCTCAAAAAGCCCAAAGGACGCCAGGAACAGCAGGCAGAACATTCCCAGAGGCAGCATCTGTGCCAGTTTTACGCCGCGAAAAATACCAATCTCCAACATGTATTCAGTGGAGGATAGCGGAGCGGCGGTCAGCATGGCTCCAGCAAGGGCAATAAGCAATGCTCCATCCAGCGTACCCACGCTTTTCACCACTATCTCCCGGACTTTGCTCGTCTCCGACAGGGATTGCCCGATGGACTTTGCCGACCGGAGGAAAAATGCCACAGCGAGACTGGCAAAAATGCCAGCGTTGGCAAAGCTGATAATTAACCGGGAGGTATTGGGTACAATGATGATGAACGCCATAACTCCGAAGGTAACTCCGGCAGCAAGGATGAATTGAATCCTCTTATTCAGAGAGAGCAACAGCGCCAGCAGCATAACCCCACCAATTCCCGCAGCAATACCCATGGGCAGACTGAACACGGGATGATACTGGATATTCTCCATAGAACGAGCTTCCCCTCGGACGATGTGGTGGGGAGCAAGCCTTGCGTCCAGACTCTCAAACATGTCCCGATAGACGCCCGGGTCGGTGACATAGGCAAAGTAGCTGTCATGCTGTTTGATTGGCTTGAAATATACCACCCTGATGTTTCGTTCGGTGATGGCCCGGTATAATTCGTTGACAATTTCCTCGGGTCCCTCATAGCCGTAATAAGCATACCGGTTCTGTACATAGTCCCACATGGAAAAGACCCGGACTGCATTATAACTCTGACCCTCTGCCATCTCAATTAAACCCGTCTGTTTGACATGCTCGCGCTGGACGCTCGTTTCGATAAGTCCCAAAGGGATGTTATTCTCCGCAATATAGCTCCAGAGTGGATTGTCCTCCTTGGCGTCAGCACCAATCACTGCTTCTCCGCCGGCAAGGATATATCTCGGACGGATACCAAAGGATTGATACCCGTCCAGTACGTCTTCGGCGAACCCGGCTCCATTGTAGCCGTCATATGTCACCGTCCTGGGCACAATCTCCAGCCCAGCATCCTGAATCAGCGCAACCTTCTCAGGCATCAACCCAAGGGGAATATACAGCAGTTTCGAGGATTCAATTTCTGTACTGGACGCAAATCCCCTTCGCATATCTGTAACATATTGTGAGCTGTTAGCGTATAAAGCATCGTTAATGCTGCCATCCAAGAGGAAGTAGTGTTTCTTTTCTCCATCCAGATGGATACGGATGGGGTCAGATTCCTCATAATGAATAAAGGTCTTTTCTAGCCTCCCTTCTATTCCACGAGCAACTAACTCGGCGGCATCCCCGGAGGCTTCCACAATGACATCGTAGCGGTCATAGCCATGCTTGTCAATTTCCCTGATGAACGGTTCTGGGTAATTATCCTTCCAGTTAGGAGACTGCATGATCTTGCTCATGGACAGGGCAGACACATCGGCGGTGGGGTCTTCCATCAGTGAGGATAGGTTCTCTTCCATCAACCCTACATAATTGATCCCCATGGCCTGAAACTGATTCAGCCACCAAACAGTATCATGTCCACTCTGCTCTGCCATCAATTCCAGTTCTCCATAGTCAAGGACAATGTCGTAAGCCTTATTGGAGGACTCCACCCTCCAGCGGCGTCCTATCAAGAGGAGACTGAAGAGAAGGCAGATGAGGATGATGAAGATAAAGAAAGAATTTTCTTTGATATATTTTCTCATAAGTCACCGCCCTTCTCCCATAGGTATCCTTGTTCTCTCAGGCTTCTCGCAACATTCTTGTGTTTCATGTTTTCCCTTCCTTTCTACTCCTTCCGCCCCCGCCCTCCTCCCATCAATGTCCCTACAGACATATAAGACTGGGCGGAGGTCTTTTGAGGCAGGAGATACGGTTTGTTAGTCTCTCGATATTATGCGTTTGGTTGGGAAAATATCGAATGGATTCAGGAATTTTCCAAAATCATGATTCTCGAACATTTTGTGACTAGATAGCCACGTATGTTTACACAATTTGTTGGAAACATAGAACCCCTTTTAATGCCTGTCATTCTAGGTCGCACGGTCGAAAATCGTGGCTAACGTACCGTCGAGTGGAAAGAAGAAGAGGGACTTGATCCCGAAGTCCCCGGCTTTAGCCGCAGGGTGGCTCACAAAGTATTCTGTGTCCGCAAGAGATCGTCCTGAGCTATCTATCTGTCCCATCACAAATCTCCAATAGCAAAAAAAGGCCCTTGGAAGGATGAATCCTTCCAAGGGTTAAATTCTGGCTAAATTCTCTCCTTTGCCCATGCGGCAAAAGAGGCTACGGTCATATTACCTTGCTCACCAGCGGTACAATTATTCTTTGAGCCGTCATGAACAATTTCATATCGCAAATTTTCAAGGCATTCCTGCTCATCATAGAGCTTATATTGCGGCCCTATGTCGACCACCTTGCGAATACGGCCCTTCCCATTGGAATAGATACCGCCAATCTTAACTTCACTCTTCTTCATGATAAAATTACCCCTTTTTTTAGATTGAAAGTTCCGTCAACTATGGCAGATTTGCACTCGTCTTATTCACTCCTCTGCCAGTTCCCGAAAGCATCCAGGAAATGGCACGGGTCACGCATTTAATTGTTGCGACAGGCGCTCCGGATTCAACCATTGTACCATAGTTTTTCTGAAAAAGAAATGCTCATCCAATACAATGTTGCACAAAGACTTTATCCATCACCACCGGCCCCGCACAGGAGGAGAGCGCAAGGAGAAGAATGAAGGGGAGAATGAGGCTGAGTTTGCGCATCAGCACTCCCCCTCTCTCTTTCGGCGGACGCAATCCGGACAGAGAAGCTTATCGATGCATTGCCAGCCCTCAGAATGAGCGTGCTTGAGCAGTATATCCTTTCTAGTCTCCATTCCCATCTCATAGTCAGTGCTACGAGATTTTGCACAAACGCTGCAGGTCAAATCATAATAGGTATCAATATATCTTTTCATAAAAATTGGCTCCTTTTTTGTGTTCACCCTTTGTCTGGGTCTATTTTGAGTTACTATGCGCCTAACAGAGGTTGGATTTACGGCGCATTTGTCTATAGTATGCTTTTTTCCTGGAAAATATCGAATATTTTCAAAAACTTCTGCCGTTGAAAACTTCTCATGCCGGCAGCAACGGCACCCCGGGCCGCTATTCGCTACAAAGATTCAGAACGCCATCAGGAATCTAAGCGACTGGTGTTCCATGTGTCGATCAATCAGATTGTGGATTGTCTTCCCGTTTCGGAGGGAAATTCCCCTCTCCCCATCGACCGTCTGCTCCTCGAACAAGTCGGCCTTACGCTGAAGCATCTCGTTGGCACGGTCTCTGGAGAGCAGCAGGATGGCGGTGACACCTTTATTGTGCAGGATTTCAACAACACGAAATCCGTAGTCTTCCATCAGTTTGTAGGATACGAAATTCCGCCCGTACTTCTGCGCAGCAACCAGTGCGTTCACCGCAAGTTCATCGATTTCAATGTAGACCGTAGACATCAGCTCACGCCCTTTTCCAGAATCCTGCCACAGTAAGGACAGCGGATAGACGGAACAGGGATATCCTCGACAATACCATCATCCCGGAGAGTCCGGACATCACACCGGAAGGACATGCGGGTCTTACCAGAGCAATATTTGCAGTCATCGGCAACGCCACCAGGGTAGAAGCCCTGGTTCTCGATGTCGGTCCAGGAAATCATCTTCAGCAGGTTTCTGTCGCAAACGAGAATATCCCCTACCTTGATGGTCTGCACCTGGAAATCTGGATCGTCCAACGCCTCCCGCATCTCCAACGTGGCACCAGGAATGTAGTTCAAAATGTCTCCGTCACACACTGGATTCTTAGGGACAGCGACAGGCTTTCCATCCATATACAATGTGCCGACAACAACCCGCTGTCCGCTTACCAGACTGTCAGGATTCAGAGGTTCAAAGGCGGGGCGAAAACCGACGCTCACGTGCCGATTCGTTGCATTGTAGCCGCCCCAGCTGCGGGCCAAGCGATACCCCCGAACCGCACGATTCGACGCCAATTTACCGACGCCAAGAGTCCAGGAATAGATGTTTTTCCAATTGGCTAAGTCATTGTTTTCACCGGTAACATCCATGAACGCATCCCATTCTTCGTCGGTCGGGATACGGACAGATTTAAGTTCTTCAGGACGAAGGACGGGCGCAGGAAACTGAGCCTTTGAGGCCGGTGCCTTTTCATCAGCGGCGGAAAAATCAATGTTCAGGGAGTCCTTTTGGATATGACACACTACCTGACATCGAGACCCCTCAGAGCAAGAAATCACAACGTCAAGCACCCCACCATCCTTCGGCTCTTGAAACTGCACTTCCGCATTGGCAGAATTGTCGAGCATCATCCGGATGGAGTGCCCAAACAGGGCGGATGGGGAGTAGGAGCTTTTGTTGGGAATTGTCTCCAGGACGGGATTGAATTTGTTCGTCTTCATTGTGTTTTTTCTCCTTTGAAACAAACCTTTTGTATTTGGGTTGAGCTATGGTATGCAAATATACCAATTTCTATAAAGAAGAAAGTTGTTAGTATTTTATCCACGCCATAGGAGGATAAAGATACAGTAAAGATACCCGCCGCCAAATCTTTGATTTAGTGGAGGGTGTTGATAACAGAAATGTTATGTATTCTCACCAAAAAATATCAAATATTCTCAAAAGTTCTTCCTACAAAAACATCTCTCGTGCCGGCAGTAAAAGCGTCTCGCCGGAAAATATCAAGTAGACTTTATATTTTTTTCAGTGTTTTCATATAAAGAATTAACGAACCCCCAAAGGCTACAAAAAAAGGAGAAAGTGAAGATGGAAAAAATCAAAGAACTAAAGGTGTACCGCATTGTCGATGCCGAGTATGATGGCTGCCAATCTGGAAGCAATACCGTCTATATTTGCCGCGGCTGGGCCTGCGACGTGTTGAGGACCTATTACAGAGGTTGCTCCATAAAGGAAGAGCGCATTCTGTACACCGGTACACAACCCACGTCTGAGGATGTCCTACGGCGCGCCTGCAACGCAGACGGAGACGGGTTCACCAGTTGGTTCCTGACTTCGGAAGAAGCTTTGGAAGCCGCTGCTCGCCTCAAATTCAGCCATGTAGACTTGCAGCGGGGATATCTCAATACGGAGCAGATTGAACCTCTGGAGAATGAATTCCAGGTGTATTTTAATCTGGACGACAAAGGCCGCCCCTTTGCCCGGGTCAATGCGCATCCGGAGTGGGAAGGAAGCGAACGCAAGGGAAAGATGTTTTTTCCTGACCGCTCCTTCGTCGGAGCGGATATGGGAGAGGCTATCGTGTCCATCTCCAAGGAATTTGACACCTATGGTTTTCTGACTGGGAAAATGGTCCCCTACAAGATGCCGGACATGAAAAAGTTCCTAGATTGGGCCTGGGAAAAGAAGGACTCTGATACCCAAGTTTTCTTCATCAATCACCCCGGTCGAGGTCGCTACCTTGCAATCAAAGACTATCCTTCTATTGGGACGAAGAAGAAGTGCTTCCTTCGCATTACAGAAGTCACATATGACTGGGCTCCCGATCAGCATATCTGGGAGGGTGCAGCCTACGAGGAGACGGTCGAACAGGATGTAAAGCGGTATGTTGAGCGCAAATGTTCCTTAACCCAGCTCTACCTGGAGGATGCATGGGGAATGGAAGTAGATCTGGATGCAATCCTGAAGAAGTTCGACGACAGCAGCTCCATTTGGAGCATCCAGGGAATTGACTGGACGCCATCGTGCAAGTTCTGGAACGAGACCATTGACACGGCGTGCAAAAAGGGATTCCTTACCCAATATTGCGTGCCGGGCCGGCGGATCGAAGCAATTCAGGTGAACCCCGAATACCTGGATATACTTTCTCACTTCTCCTATGAGGAGGTTTGTGAGATAGCGGCAAAGGTCAATGAGATCAATGCGGCAGCCAAAAGCCGACTGGTGTCTCTGATCAGAAAATTTTAAGGAGGACAGAACAATGTCAACGAGAGATTATCCTATGGTCGAGGATGCGGCATTCCTGCTGGACGCAGAAATCGCCGCATATGTTGCCCTGGCGTCAGATCGGGCAGACAACTGTGTCCCTGATTCTGTCGCAGCCCTCTCCCCGAGCGAATTTGCGAAAGCAGCTCGGGATGGCAGTTTGCCGGAGGACTATTACGACCTGGACTGGCTGGAGGATGTTGAGGATGGGTGCTTTGCATCCGCATTTGACGGGGAAATCACAACCCTGTACCCGGAAAAGGCAGTAAATCCAATCGAGGAGTGTTATTCCGATGACATGATCCGCTTCATTCCGGCTGCCCGTGCAACAGAGATGTTCAAGATGGCGTATGCCTCACCGGAAGAGCTTCTGGACGAATTCAAGGAAAATGCCACCTTGTCGCAACTTGGACTTCCTGAGGATTTTGACTGGTGGGGCCACTTGGTCAGCATTTCTGGGACGACATTCTGCTAACCACAAAAGGAGGTCTTCATGCTTAAAATCCAAGACAACATGATCATCAAATGGCGGGATGACTTTGATGGCAGCATGCTGGACCGCATCGGGTACGGACGCGAAGAGGCCCTCGAAAACAACCAGAATGAGATCGACGAGTCCACATATCACGCAGGTTCTTTTGTAACATTCTAACCCAACAAGGCGTCCCCCTTTCTGCAAATTGCAGAGAGGGGGTCTTTCTTTCGTTTTTTTTGAGATTCGCATAGAATGTATCTGACTGCTCCCACCCCTTACGGGGTGGGAGCAGTCAGCAGATCCCCCATTTTGCTGCTCCCTACAGACCAGAACAACTCTCATTCCGTGTTGTTGGATGTCCAGCCTACACTAAAAAACCAGGCTCGCAGGATCATCCCACTGCGAATACAGCTTGCAGTTAGGCTGCAGGACAAGATACTTGTATGTCTCTTCGGACATCTCCCTTTTTTCTCCGTCCTTCGCCATACAGTCAGCGTCCACTACAACAGACATCCCGTTCAGGCTGTACTTCTTCGCACCATACGGCAGCGTCCCCAGAAGTTCTCCATGCGTGAGAACATGCTGGGTGATGGCCTGGATGGTCTGGGGGCTGGCAGCATGATCGCGAATCCACTGCCCCTGGGGAGTGGTCTGGGAGGAAGAGTAGAGGACGCGCAGAGTGACTTGATCAGCACAAAGGGATTTGCAGCAGTTAAACAGCGCCTCCGGATCGTCAGCAAACTTGTCGAACTCATCGGTCAGGTTCAAGCTGAACCGCAGGGAGAAGTCGTACTCCTTGATACCCCTGGAAAGGTCTGCAAGATTAGGAACCATGTTTTTCGGACAGCCAATAATCTCCGCATTACGGGATGAACTCAGTGAGGAAATCGAGAGGGAAATCAGACTTATCCTGACATGGTTGCGGAGGAACCGGAGATAGTTTCGGTCGATGCCAGCCCCGGTAGTTTGCATCTCAATCCACTGGAAGGGGTCGCGCATCATCTGCATGAACATGCCGAAATAGGTCAGGAATTTCCGGTTCTGCTGCGGCTCGGAATTTCCGGTCAGCATGACAGTATTACAGCCATTGTGCCGGGCGAACTCCAGTCGTTCCAGATAGTCCTTCAAGTACAGGTCAAAGAACGGCAGATTGTCGTCCATTTGATTCTTATACTGGTCAGTATGCATCTTGCTGACACAGAACTGGCAGTCATTGATGCATTTTTTGTTGGGAACAACGACGGAAAGCGATTGAATCTTCATAATATACACCTTTCTTCATTTAACTTTTTTGGGAGGAGATCGCAGCATGTTATGCGATGGTTCTGAAAAATATCAAATTGGAGTCAAAAATACAAAAAATAGAGAGTCAGGAATTTTCCTGACTCTCCCCTTATTTTTTTAGTCAACACTCCTCTAGTACCCTCAAAAACTTCCTCACGTCCTCCTCAATCATCTCTCCTCCCAGGGATGTCTCCTCTTCGGAGTAACCTCTCAATTTCCAGCAGCGAGCTGACCGCTTCGCCCTTACAAATGCCTCGGCAATCTCCCTCTGGGTTTCCTCGGACAGCGGTTTTAGCATGGGGCATAGCTCCACTTCAATCATCTGGGACCAGTCAGAGAGGTAGCTGGGAGAGAAAAGGAGTTGAAGCAGATGCTTCTCTCCATCTGTTATATCAGGAAAATTCTCCTCTATTTGCCATAAAAAGTTGGCAATCTCCGGCGTCATTTCAAAATACTCCGGATTTGCATATTTCAGAAGGGGTTCCATGGCAAAGGGATAATATTTGTCCGAAGAGACATTCGAGAGGAATAGGGGAATATCTTCTGGGCCGCCTATAAGGCGGTTCATCAGATGGTTCCCCGCCAGAAGAACATCCACATGAAGTTCTGTATAGGGAGACAACGCAGATTCCAGCTCGTCCGGCGACAAAGGATCAAACGAAGCCAATTCACTGGAACATTCCGTTCTTGCCGGACTCTCACTATAGTGGTTAAATAGGTTGATAAACAAATCCTTCTCAATGACACCATATACATTGACCGCAGCAACAGCAATCAGGTGAATCAAACTCCTTCTGCGCTTCTCCCGATCCACTTGATACGGATCTTGCACGGAAATTATTTGTTTGGCGGTTTCTGTCATGAAAAGATTGTAACTCTTCCGCATTTCACCCAATATTTTCACTGACTCTATCCGAGCAAGCCCTGTCTCTGTAAGCAATTTATATTCCGCAGCAACGAGGTCTTCGTCCGATAACTCACATGGCCTGGTGTATGCTTGAAAAAATTTCTTCCAACAGGGGTAACTGAGAATATCTAATATCTTCCCGACACTCTCTACACTTATATGCCCATTCTCCGTAGGCTGCTTTTCCAACCACTGGAGGACATCAGGGAGATATTCAGGAGCAAATAGAAGATCAGACAGGATTTCGTCACGAAAAATATCCATATGGGCCTCCTAACCGGACAAGCTGTCTTTGAGTATAACATGACTAAAGGAGAAAAACAAGAAGATATATGTCCTTACAGACAATTACTCTTTTGGGCATGTGTATTGGAAGCTCACATCTACACAGTCTAATGCCCCCTGAATGCTGCGCTCGACGGCGTGTCCAGAATGCCGGCAGGAGTCTGACCCTGCAACCAGTTTCGACTAAACTCTTGCTTGGTGGTCATGCGTTGGCACAGCTTGGCACACAGTCCTCGCCTGTCATGGTTCATCTGCTCCTTGTTCAGATAGTAATAGCCAAGACTTTAAAACCTTCCCGACTATGCATGGTTTCTGTTGCATAGAGGCGCAAAAAAAGATATAATGTAAAAAGGGTTTTTAGAATAAGAGGATTATATAATCAAACAGTCCAATCCTAGCAAGAGTCTGTACAAGGTCAAAAAATATACATCGGCGCTCTTTGGCCTGGATAAGCTGATTATTAAAGAATAATGGGAGATTACTATGAGCGAATTACTACACCAAAATTCCAAAGGCGTTAAGATAGTTCGGGAAGATTACAAAAAGCGCAGTCAGGTGAAGGTATTCTCAGAATTTCAGGGCAAGAGATACACCCTCCATTCATATCGGTTCGATTTGATCCCTGACCGATTTGATTCGCCGTTTTGTTCTTGGGCAAATTTAGATTGCTGTGGTGGTTGGAGCTTTAATGAAAAATACCTTGATACGGCTGTCCAGAAAGGGAAGAAATTGTATGCCGGCAGGGTTGAGTTCGTGAAGTCATCGTTTTCCCCCGATCTTCCATCAATGGATGAAGCAGTACAAGAATTTCAGAAAATCGTAGATGGGCTTTCTTCTGGTATTATCGCTGGCATTGAAAGCAGCGGCAGTAGAGAAGACATGAAGGGCTATCTATACACATTTATATGCCGAGAAGGGAAAATCACAGATTATTTTGACCTCAATAAAGTTTTTGAGTTTTACAGCAAACTTGGGCTAAACTTCCCTCAATATGTCGTTGCTCAAGTTAAAGAATTATGTGATATTGAAATTAAGACCTTTGGTGGCGATAAGCCCCCGTTCCTTTACTATCAGGCCGGTACGCCAGTAGAGCTGATTACAACAGGGCTGCTTTTGGGGTATCCGCTGGAGTCTACAGCCAGCATCCTTTGTGGATATTGAATATATCT
>OFFG01001651.1_pt1 | contig 12845 bp, 14 predicted proteins | sample 1521331 | NCBI WGS metagenome assembly OFFG01 (sample SAMEA3504129, study PRJEB24116) | mouse gut metagenome | biome: mouse gut; feature: mouse-associated habitat; material: faeces | place: Denmark | collected 2011 | reverse complement strand
AGCTGGCTCTCGAAGCGGGGCGGCGCCTTTAAGAAAGCTTTCGGAAAGGAATCGGATGAGGATGCTTGAAAATTTAAAACCTGAAAATGTTTTTTACTTTTTTGAAGAAATATGCAAAATTCCCCACGGCTCAGGGAATACAGGGCGGATAAGCGATTATCTGGTGAAATTTGCCGCCGACAGGGGACTGGAGCATTATCAGGATGAACTGGGAAACGTTATTATTATCAAGGAAGCGTCAAAGGGCTATGAAAACCATGAGCCTGTGATGCTTCAGGGACATATGGACATGGTCGCCGTGAAAAGGCCGGACAGCCCTGTTGACATGACAAAGGACGGCCTTATATTATCGGTGGACGGCGACAGGCTTTTCGCAGAGGGTACGAGTCTTGGAGGAGATGACGGCATTGCCGTGGCCTACGGACTGGCGCTCCTTGACGGAAGTTATCGGCATCCGAGAATCGAGCTGGTCATTACGGTGGATGAGGAAGTGGGAATGGACGGGGCAAGAGGCCTTGACGCAGCTCCCCTCAAAGCGAAAAGACTGGTGAATCTGGATTCCGAGGAGGAAGGGATTTTTCTTTCGGGCTGCGCCGGCGGCGCAAGGGTGAATATGCAGATTTCCGGCGTGTGGGAGAGCAAAAAAGGCGTTCCCTGTGAAATTCGCGTGGGCGGATTGAAAGGCGGACATTCCGGCGGGGAAATCCACAAGGAGCGGGGAAACGCCATCTGCATTCTGGGAAGGGCGCTTTACAGGCTTGGACTGGATATGGAGGTGTCCGTGGCTGATTTTGCAGGCGGCGTTGCGGATAATGCTATTCCCACCGATGCCTGCGCCAGGCTTGTAATCTCAAAACCGGAAACGACGGATAAGGAATGTCAGCAGAAAGCGGAAAGCATCTGCAAAGCCATAAATGCGGAGCTGCGGGAAGAACTGGCGGACAAGGACGAGGGTGTCAGCATTGAAATTACCTTTGAGCCGGTATCGGAAACAAAGGTGCTCGCCGGGGACGCCGGGAAAAGAGCAATCGCCCTGCTAAATACATTACCTTACGGCGTGCAGGCCATGAGCTTTGCAATGCCCGGGCTTGTGGAAACCTCTCTGAATCCGGGACTTTTGTCTGTGAAGGAAAAGGCCGGCAGGCCGGCGGTTTGCGTGGGGATTTCTGTCCGCAGCAGTCTGGAAAGCGCAAAGGCGGCTCTGATTGCACGGCTTGAGACGCTGGCAGGACTGGCGGGAGCCGGAACTGAGATAACCGGCGATTATCCGGGCTGGGCGTTTAAGAAAGACTCACCCCTGCGGGATAAAATGTGTGAGGTATATGAAAAATTATATAAAAGCAAGCCCGTGATTCAGGCGATTCATGCGGGCGTGGAGTGCGGCCTTCTGGCGCATAAAATACCGGGGCTTGACTGCGTCTCCATCGGGCCTGATATGAAAAATATCCACACCTTTGAGGAGGAACTCAGTATTTCGTCCACGGAGCGGGTTTGGGATTATCTGGTTTGTCTGCTTTCGGAGCTTTAATTTTTTAAAACGCGTATCATTTCGGCGGCGGCTGGCCGCCAAAGCGGCGCGGAAATGGGGAAAAATATGAATTTAAATAGAAAAAACATAAGAAAAATCAGAGGTCTTATCCTCTTTACAGGTCTGGTGATTCTTGGGCTTATGAAGTTTGATGTGCTTTGCGGTGTCCTGGTTTTTGTGGTTGGGATTTTAAGGCCTTTCCTTGTGGGCGGAATGATTGCTTTTGTGATTAACCTTCCCATGAGCTTTTATGAGAAAAAGCTTTTTAAAAACGGGCAGCTCAAGGGAGGAGCGGGCAGGGTACTAAACAAGTGCAGCAGGGGAATAAGCCTTCTTCTCGCGTATCTGTCGGTAATTCTGGCAATTACGCTGGTGGTGGTTACGGTGATTCCCCAGCTTGTAAGCACAATTAAGGACCTTGCCAACGAGATTCCCATATTCTGGAATAATGTAATTACCGAACTGGAGATAATTTTTGCCGCAAATCCGGAGCTGCTTCAAATACTGTCAGAGGCTGAGGATATCCAGATTGACTGGCAGGGACTTATCACCACAGTGGTGGATTTCCTCAGAAACGGCATGGGAAGTATGCTGAACTCCACGTTTTCTGTGGCAGGCAGCATTATCAACAGTACGGTAAACTTTTTTATTTCCCTGATTTTCTCCATTTATATTCTGGTACAGAAGGAAAAGCTGGGAAATCAGTTTACAAGGCTGTTAAAGGCGTATACCAGTTCAAAAATATGTAAAGGAACCTTAAAGGTGTTTGGCCTGCTGAACCGCAATTTCAGCAATTTCATTACCGGACAGTGCACCGAGGCAATTATACTCGGTTTGATGTTCGTGGTTTCCATGACGATTTTCCGGTTTGACTATGCGGTAATGACAGGCGTATTGATTGCATTTACGGCGCTTATCCCCATTGTGGGCGCCTTTATTGGGTGCTTTGTGGGAGCGTTCCTGATGCTGGTGGACGACCCTGTAAAGGCGTTCTGGTTTGTGATTTTGTTTGTGGTTCTCCAGCAGATAGAGGGAAATCTGATTTATCCCCATGTGGTGGGGAACTCCGTGGGACTGCCTTCCATATGGGTGCTTGCGGCCGTTACCATCGGCGGCAGCCTTATGGGCGTTTTCGGAATGTTGGTTTTCATCCCTCTGTTATCTACGGTTTACATGCTTTTAAGGGAGGATGTGAACAGAAGAAACGGGAAGAACGGCAGCTTGCCGGCTTTGGAGGCTGTCCCGGATACATCCGAAGAAGGTCGGTAAATGCTGAATTTTGCGAATTTATTGACTCTTATACACCTCTGTGATAAAATAAAAAACATTGAAAGCATTTTAAGCGTGTTTTGAAGGAATCACAGAGGTGTGTTTATGGGACGGGGATGTGTATACATTTATTGCGGCGACGGTCACGGAAAATCACCGGCAGCGCTCGGCAGGGCGGTGCTTACGGCTGCACAGGGGAAAAATGTGGTTATCATTCGGTTTCTCAGAGGGAGAGGGATTTCCGAAAACTATTTAAAGCAGCTTGAGCCTGAAATCAAAATGTTCCGTTTTGAAAAATCGGACAAATTTTACGACAGGCTTTCCGACGAGGAAAAGGCGGAGGAAATTTTCAATATCAAAAACGGCATTAATTTTGCCAAAAAGGTTCTGACCACCGGGGAATGTGATTTGCTGATACTGGACGAAATTCTCGAGTTAATCGACAATCAGATTATTACGGTGGGCGAGCTCAAAAATCTTCTGGACGCGAGAGACGACGAGACGGATATTATCCTGACAGGCGTATCCTTTAACGATGAGATATGTATGCTGGCGGACGAGGTTTCAAAGTTTGAAACGATTAAGATGAAAGAGGAAGCCGGCGATGATGAGTAAAACTGGCAATTTCGGTACAACTTGCCAAGTGTAGCAGCTCCGTCTTTTTGAAGATGGATTCTGCGGCATTTTTTGCAAGATATGAGGCATAAAATCACAGCATCTGTGCATTGACAGCTATGGTGCGGGATGCTATGATATTTTCAGGTAAACAATTTCATAGAATAAAGAGATAGAGGTTGCGTGTTTTATAAGTAGCTTTTCGGATGTGGCAGGCACAAAAGAAGAAAAGCAAAAGGAAAAGACGCCGAAGGAATCCGGTATCCTGCGGACAGATTCCTGGGCATACGGCAAAGAGCCGTATGACTGTCATCAGTCCAAAGACTGCCGGTAAGTCCGGCAAAGTTTGGCAGCTTAGAGGTTGTTGACTGATGGGGCGCTATCCGATGGAAGGTACTTAATTATAATCGGTGTGCGCTGTGTACATCGATTTTTGTTTCAATAAACAGGAGGTAGATTATGGCTGTTTTTACAGGTGCGGGTGTCGCGATTGTCACCCCTTTTAAAGAAAACGGAGAAGTGAATTACGAGAAGTTCGGGGAACTGATTGAAGACCAGATTGCCGGCGGGACGGATGCGATTATTGTCTGCGGTACTACAGGAGAGTCCTCCACCTTAGACCATGAGGAGCATCTTGCCGTGATTAAGTATTGTATCGAAAAGGTTGCCGGGCGGATTCCCGTGGTAGCCGGAACCGGTTCAAACTGCACGGAAACGGCGGTGTATCTCTCCACGGAAGCGGAAAAGTACGGTGCGGACGCGCTGCTTTTGGTAACGCCCTATTACAACAAGGCCACCCAGAACGGGCTCTTTAAGCACTACAAGACCATTGCAGATTCGGTGAAGATTCCCTGCATTCTGTATAATGTGCCCAGCCGTACAGGCTGCAACATTGCGCCGGAGACGGTGGTAAGGCTCTGCAGCGAAGTGGAAAATATTGTGGGCGTCAAGGAAGCCAGCGGCAACATTTCCCAGATAGTGAAGCTGATGTCCATAGCGGACGGCAGGTTGGATTTGTATTCCGGTAACGACGACCAGATTGTGCCGCTGCTTGCGTTAGGCGGCATAGGCGTGATTTCCGTTCTTTCCAATGTTGCTCCTAGGCAGACCCATGATATCTGCGAGAAGTTCTTTAACGGCGACGTGGCGGGAAGCTGCGCGGAGCAGCTCCGTGCGATTCCTCTGTGCAACGCGCTGTTTAGCGAGGTAAATCCCATTCCCGTCAAGAAGGCGCTGAACCTGATGGGAAAAGAAGTCGGGCCTCTGCGCGCCCCTCTTACGGAGATGGAGGAGGAAAATGCGGCGAAGCTTGAAAAGGCAATGAAGGAATACGGAATTCTGTAAACGGGAACGAGGGCTTTCGGGCCAGTAGAAAGGCAGGTTTCATGACAAATATTATTTTACACGGATGTAACGGCAAGATGGGAAAGACCATCGCCGGATTAATTGAAGAAGATGGGGAAATTGCAATTGCCGCGGGTGTTGACGCCTTTGACGACGGAAAAAATCCCTTTCCGGTGTTCAAAAATATCAGCGAATGCGACGTAAAGGCGGACGTTGTTATTGATTTCAGCGTGGCGGCGGCCATGGACGGTCTGCTTTCCTGGTGCATGGAAAAGGAAATCCCCTGCGTGCTCTGCACCACGGGGCTTTCGGATGAACAGCTTGAAATGGTAAAGAAGCTGTCCGAAAAGACGGCGGTTCTAAAGTCCGCCAACATGTCCCTTGGCATCAATATGCTGATGAAGCTTTTAAAAGAGGCGGCGGCGATTTTAAAGCCTGCCGGTTTTGATATTGAAATTGTGGAAAAGCACCACAGGCTGAAGCTGGACGCACCCAGCGGTACGGCGCTGGCTCTGGGGGACTCCGTTAACGAGGCTCTCGGCGGCGATTATGAGTATGTTTTCGACAGGAGTGAAAGAAGGGCGAAGCGTCCCGAAAAGGAAATCGGCTTCTCGGCGGTAAGAGGCGGCAGCATTGTGGGAGAGCATGATGTGATTTTTGCGGGAACCGACGAAGTAGTCACCTTTTCCCATTCCGCTTACTCCAAGGCGATTTTTGCCAAAGGGGCGATTGCGGCGGCAAAGTTCTTAAAGGAAAAGCCTGCCGGATTATACGATATGAGCCATGTCATCGGCTGAAAGGGCGCTGCGAAGTATAAATTCTTCACAGGAAAATTTGTGTCTGCGCCCGAACTTGAGGGCTGCCGACAGAAATGAGGGATTCTTGTATGAAAAAAAGTGAACTTCAATTGATGGAGCTGAAATATTTAAAAAGCCTTGCCAACCAGTATCCCGATATTGCCTCCGCGTCAACGGAAATCATCAATTTACAGGCGATTTTAAACCTGCCCAAGGGCACGGAGCATTTTATGACGGATATCCACGGGGAGTACGAGCAGTTTAACCACGTGCTCAAAAACGGCTCCGGCGCGGTGAGACGCAAGATTGACGAGGAGTTTGGCAATACCTTAAGCAATAAGGATAAGAAATCTCTGGCGACACTGATTTATTATCCCCGTGAAAAGCTGGACATTGTGGAGCGCGAGGAGGAAAATATCGAGGACTGGTATAAGATTACCCTCCACAGGCTGGTGCAGATTACCAAGCGGGTGGCCTCTAAGTATACCCGCTCCAAGGTGCGGAAGGCAATGCCGAAGGAGTTCTCCTATATCATTGAAGAACTGATTACGGAAAAATTTGATATTTCCGACAAGGAAGGCTATTATAACGAGATTATCCATACGATTATCCGAATTGGGAGAGCGCCGGAGTTTATTGAGACCCTGAGCAACCTGATTCAAAGGCTGGTAATCGACCATCTTCATATTGTGGGAGATATTTTTGACAGAGGGCCCGGCCCCCATATCGTTATGGATACACTGGTGCATTACCATTCGGTGGACATTCAGTGGGGAAACCATGATATTGTATGGATGGGAGCGGCATGCGGGCACCTGCCCTGTATTGCCACGGTGCTTCGTATTGCGGCAAGATACGGCAATCTGGACACCCTGGAGGACGGATACGGGATTAACCTGATTCCCCTTGCAACCTTTGCCCTCGACAAGTATCAGGACGTTGACTGCTCGGCCTTTGCGGTGAGATACAATACGGATTACAATACCAAGGATTTGAGCCTGGATATGAAGATTCACAAGGCAATCACCATTTTGCAGCTCAAGCTGGAGGGACAGGTGATTAAGCGCCATCCTGAATTTGAGATGGACGACAGGCTTCTTCTGGATAAAATTGATTTTGAAAAAAAGACGGTTTTGATTAACGGGCAGGAGTATCCTATGAGGGATACGGATTTTCCTACCGTAAATCCCGCCGACCCCTACAGCCTGACGGCGGACGAGGAACAGATGATGGAGCGGCTGCGCCATGCTTTCTTAAAGTGTGAAAAGCTGCAGCGGCACGTGCGTTTCCTTTACACCAACGGGGGACTGTATAAGGTTCATAATTCCAACCTGCTTTATCACGGCTGTATGCCTCTTGACGAGGACGGGAATTTCAAGTCGGTGAATATTGACGGCAAAAAGTACCGGGGAAGGGAGCTCTACGACGTTCTGGACAATTATGCCAGAAAGGGGTACTATTCCAAGAATGACCCGGCGGGAATGAGAAGGGCGCAGGATTATATCTGGTATATCTGGACCGGCCCAAATTCGCCGGTGTTCGGCAAGGATAAAATGGCTACCTTTGAGAGCTATTTTGTGGAGGATAAGGAAGTCGGGAAGGAAACCAAAAACAACTATTATTCTCTCCTTGACAAGGAAGATGTGGTGGACAGGATTCTGGAGGAGTTTGGTCTGGACGCGGAAAAGTCCCATATCATCAACGGCCATGTTCCTGTGGAGCGGAAAAAGGGCGAGACGCCCATCAAGTGCGGCGGAAAGCTCCTTATCATAGACGGGGGATTTTCCAAGGCATATCAGGGGAAAACGGGGATTGCAGGCTATACTCTGATATCCGATTCCCACGGAATGCGTCTGGTTGCCCACGAGCCCTTTGAATCCATGGAGGCCGCAATATCCCGTGAGTCCGATATCTTTTCGGATTCCACGTCGGTGGAAATTGCGCCGGTAAGAATCCGGGTGGCGGATACGGACAGCGGAACGGATTTGAAAGACAGAATTATTCAGCTTGAAAGACTTCTGCGCGCCTACCGGGACGGAACCATTGTTGAAAAATAATTTTCCGCACATGGATTTTGGATATGCTGCGGAATACGGATTTTCCATGCATAAAAAACTCTGTGCAAATATTTCTATTTACACAGAGTTTTTCAAAGTGCAGGAAAGTCAGGTTACTTTCTTGTGGTATTCCTGGCAGTAGTGGTTCCGGTTGCGTTATTGTTGTTATTATTGCCGTCGCCTACCATGTCGTCCGTGATATCGGATACGCCGTCGGCGATATCGTCCACAACATTGCCCACCGCGTCGCCGGCGTCATCCAAAATAGAATCCCCGTCGTTAGCGGTTCCGGTGGTCGCGCTGTTGACATTACCGTTAGTACCGTTGTCTGTGGTGCTGCCTGTTGTGTTACCTGTGCCGGTGGTATTTCCTGTAGTGCTGCCGTTTGTTCCGGTGGTATTGCCCGCCGTATCGGTATCGTTACCCATAGTACCGTCGGTGATATCGGCATCGTTATTGTCAGCGTTTACGCCGCCGTTTGCCGTATCGTTCGCATCTGTGTCCGTATTACTGCCGACAGTGCCGTTTGCCGTACCGCTGCCGGTTCCGGCGTTATTATTTGTTGTACCGTTTTCAGTGGTGTTGGTATTTCCCGCCATGTCATTTTCATTCTTGTTTTTATCAGTTCCGCAGGCTGTAAAAATGCAGAGCATTCCAAGGACAAGAGATACCGTAATAAGCTTTCTTACGTTTTTCATAATGACCTCCATTTTCTGGTTTAAATAAACAGATTTATGACCGCCTATTTAAGCCGCACCTCTATTATATAAGAACTGCATTATTTTCAGTTCTGTTGCTATTATGTGCAGAATGAATAAAAATATTCAAAGGGTGTAAGATTGAAAATTGAAATTTTCAATCCAAAGAGTTTGTGTCTGCACGGCATCCATAAACTCCGTCATGCGCAAAAAAGCTGCGCAGAAATGAGGAAAAAAATGAAATTCAGACCATGTATTGACATTCATAACGGAAAAGTAAAACAGATTGTTGGCGGAAGTCTTACCGATAATGACGACAACGCAAAAGAAAATTTTGTGGCCGAAAAGGACGCCGCCTTTTTTTCACAGTTATATAAGGATAAAGGACTTCGGGGCGGGCATATTATATTGCTGAACCCGGCGTCAAGCGGTTATTATGAAAAGACCAGACAGCAGGCTCTTTCGGCGCTTTTGGCTTATCCCGGAGGATTTCAGGCTGGCGGAGGAATCACGCCTGAAAATGCGGAAATTTTTTTAAATGCGGGCGCTTCCCACGTGATTGTCACCTCCTATGTATTTAAAGACGGAAAGTTACATTATGACAGGCTGGAGGAAATGAAACGGGCGGTGGGGAAGGAGCGTCTGGGGCTGGGCTTAAGCTGCCGCAAAAGGGAAAATGATTATTATATTGTAACCGACAGGTGGCAGAATTATACGGATGTGAGGCTGACGGAGGAGACGCTTGACGCACTTTCGGAGAGCTGCGACGAATTTCTGGTTCATGCAGTGGACGTGGAGGGAAAGGCGCAGGGCATTGAGGAAGAACTGGTGAAAATGCTCGGGAAGGCAGGGCGGATTCCGGTTACCTATGCGGGAGGAGTCCATGATTTTACCGATTTAAAAAAGCTGAAAGAGTCAGGGCGCGGGAAAGTGGACGTCACCATTGGGAGCGCGCTGGATTTATTTGGCGGGGACATGAAACTGGACGATGTGCTGGCATATCTGGCGGAGGATTCCACTTGCAGGGCCGGCCGGTAAAACTCCGCATCCGCCTGACTCATTGCCTGCGGGAACAAACGCTGTCGCGCTCCGCGAGCCAGCTTATTGTTAATAAAAAGCCGTGACTGGCCCGCTGCAGAGCCGTCACGGCTTTTATATATGATTACTGTTCCTCCAATTCTTCATAAAACCGGCAGCCGCACCGTCCATGTTCCTTCACATGATAGAGCGCCGTATCCGCCCGCTGGTAAAGGTCGTCTGTGAAGCCCAGTTCAGAGAAAGCGCCACCCACGCTTAAGGAAACCTTCGGGAGAGAGTCCGACGGGTTCATAAGGGTCTCGTTCATTGCCACAATTTTACTTTGAATCATCGGAGCCAAATCCGGGGAGACGTCTGCAATAATTATTGCAAATTCATCGCCGCCGATTCTGGCGGGGTAGTCTGTGGCACGGAAGCTTTCTTCCAGCAGCCTGGCAACCTTTTTGAGAACCATATCGCCGACTTCGTGGCCGTAGCCGTCATTAATCAATTTGAATTTATCCACGTCAATAATGAGGAAAGCCAGCGGTTTGGGGTTCAGCTGGAAAAACTGCTTTAATTTGTCAAAGGCGCCGCGGTTGATGATGCCCGTAAGGGGGTCATGCTCCGCCTGATAGCGGAGAGTCGCTTCATTGGCGGTGTTAAGCTCATAGATGCTGTTATAGGTAAGCGCCAGATATTTAAATTCGTAAGAGCCGATAATCTCCAGCTTTTTTTCATCCTTGATATTGTTTACATAAATTTGCAGAGGTTTAACAATCAACTGGATAATCATAATAAACGTGAGGACATTTTCCACAAAAAGAATGCTGATTAAAACCTGCTGCCTTGTCAGAGCCTTCTTTAAATCCAGGGTGCTGTCGGTCTGCAGCTTTTTGTGAGTGTCCAGAATGTGGGTGAGAAAATAAGAGACGTTTGTCTCTATGTTCAGCTTGACTTCCTGATAGGAAGCGCCGAAAACGATATCATGGGCCTTATCTGTCATTTCCTCGGAGTTTAAAAGGAGGTCTGCCGACGATAACTCCATGTTTTGAATTTCCTCGGGAATATCTATAGGCAGCTCTGAAAGCAAATCTTTCAGATGATGCCCTGACGCCTCCGAAACCAGCATCATGGAATAAATCTCCCGCCCGACCAGTTCGTTAGACTTATCCAGGGCTTCCTGAAGGTGGATAAAAGCCTCGTCGTCGGCATGATGGGAGCGCAGCGCGTCAATCGCCGCTTCCCGGTTCTGGTCAATCAGTATTTCCCGGAAATATGCCTCAAGATATTCAGACTTCCCGGTCAGGGCATAGAGCCTTGCCTGCTCTGTGAGATAATCAGAGTATTCCTGTACAAGGTCGGCGTTGTGCTCGCAGGTGACAAACTGCTCTGTTGCGGAGACAAGATTTGAAAAATAATGCGAAGCATAAAATGTGGCGTAAATAAGCAGCAGATACAAAATGCATGCCACAAAAATCATGGCAAGATTTAAAGAGCGTATTTTGATACCTTTAATTGACTTGTTTCTGTTTTCTTCCATTTATGTAACCTCCATTTTAACAAATATCCTGCCGCCATGCGGGAATTTATCTATAAAAAAAGCCATGTGCGGGTTCTCAACAGCCTGCACACAGCTTTTATTAGCTTAATCCGATAAAACAATATTGCCAGTTCTAAATAAAATGAATCATTTATATTTAAGAAGATGCACATCGTGTTACTGATTAATGCGTTATAAATCGTGTAATACCAATTATAACTTTGTTACGTTTACGGCCTGAGGTCCTTTTTCGCCATTTACGATATCAAACTCTACGGAAGCGCCCTCCTCAAGAGACTTGAAGCCTTCCATTTTGAGTCCTGAATAATGTACGAAAACATCGTTGCCAGACTCGTCAGAAATGAAACCGTAGCCTTTTTGGTTGTTAAACCATTTTACTGTACCTTTGTTCATCGTGATACCTCCAAAAAAAATAAGTAAATAGTGTATGTCGCAGAAATTCTGCATTCAGAAATCACGCAACATACATAGAATAGCACACCTGTTCCTAAAAGTAAAGTAGATAATATCAGAATCGTAGGTTCTTTTTGTAAATTTGTGCAAAACGACAAAAAAAGATGATTTTCGACCCCGAAATTGCCAAAAATAGTAAATAAAGTTGCGGCAATTGGTGTCCTATGGTACAATGGATTGCGTTGGAGAGTGCGGGCGTTACTGCATCTTATACAGGAACCGGCAGCCCCCGCCCCGACAGAAAATTATTGGCTGGAGGTGACAAGCAGATTATGAGCGAACAGTCCGGGAGAAAACGAAAATACGCGCTCCTTCTGGTAACCGAAAAATCGGACGGCACAATAAAAAAACATACCATACATTCAGCGGCGGTTGAAGCGGCGGCGGCGGTGGCTTTTTTTTTTGCTGGTTGCGGTTATCTGTAAATTTGTCTATGATTCCATCATGATTAAGGACATCAGACAGGAGCTGATAAACCAGATAGTCACGATAAACGACTTGACGGATGAAAACGAAGCGCTTACCATGGAGAATTCCACCCTTTCAAGCAAGGTGACGGTCTTAAGCGAGGCTGTCAGCAAAAAGACGGAAGCGGAGGAGGCCATGACGCAGGAGGCAATAGAAAGCGCGCTGCCGAAGGGATTTCCCCTGAGCGGCTCCGCAGTCATGACGGAAGCGTCAGAGGGGAATCCAATGCTGATTTTCAGCGCGGCGGCGGGAATAAACGTACTTACCACGGGTACAGGAACGGTTGTAAGCGTGGATGTGGACGAAACATATGGAAACAAAGTAATTATTGACCACGGAAACGGATATCAGTCCATTTACCGGAACGGCGGTACGGCGCTTGTGAAAAGCGGAGAGGTGCTGGGAAAAGGATATATTCTGTTCAGAATAGGAAAGGATAATCAGGAGCTTGGCTACCAGATTATGGAGAACGATGAATATATTGACCCCATGACGTTAATTGACATAAACGGATAGTCCCCCGGGATTATCCGTTTATCAAAAGGTTACTGTTTTTCCGACAGGCGTCCGAAAACCAGGTCGTAGCCCTCATTTCCATAATTCAAGGAACGGTTCACACGGCTGATTGTGGCTGTGGAAGCGCCTGTCTTTTCCGCTATTTCAAGGTATGTACAGTGCTTTTTCAGCATGGATGCAACCTCATACCTCTGAGAGAGGGAGAGAAGCTCGTTGACGGTGCACAAATCCTCAAAAAAACTATAGCACTCTTCTTTGCTTTGCAGGCACAAAACAGCCTCAAAGAGATGGTCAACAGAAGATGTCTGTATTTTTTTGTTCATTATAAAAATGCCTCCCAATAAAATATATTCGTACAGTGAAATTTTAACATATTAAAGTTTTAAAGTAAAGGAAAAGGATGAAAACAAGAAACAAAGGAAAAAGATTAAGCGGTTATTTAAAGGACTATGTGGTTTTTGATTTGGAGACCACGGGGGTAAACCCGGACAGGGACGACATCATCGAGATATCGGCGGG
>OFFG01001641.1_pt1 | contig 12912 bp, 10 predicted proteins | sample 1521331 | NCBI WGS metagenome assembly OFFG01 (sample SAMEA3504129, study PRJEB24116) | mouse gut metagenome | biome: mouse gut; feature: mouse-associated habitat; material: faeces | place: Denmark | collected 2011 | reverse complement strand
GATCAGCTCCCCGGTTCGATAGTAGTCCGCCAGACACTCCGCGATCAGGAGTGCCCCCTGCGTGAAATTCCTCGGAAAGTTCTCGCTGAAATAGAAAACCAGGCTTTCCGCAGAGCAGCCGCGATTGGCCTTTCTGATTTCCTCCATAATGTCGGCCTTGATTACTTCAAGGGCGTCTGTTACATTGAAGGTGGAGAAGTCCACTGCTTTCAGTTGAGTGGCTACGATAGTCCCCAGCAGGTCCAGCCCGTAGTCACTTTCTCTCATGGTGATGCCCCAGGAACCCATTTTTGACCTCCTTCGTGATCCGAAAAAATTTGTCCTTTAAGTGCAGCCCCTGGTTATCACCCCCTCCCGCAAACCCCATTTCAAGGCCGTTTTTTAGTGGAAAAAGAATAAGGACAAACCGCCAACTCCTTGCAACGCAAGGGTTTTCCGATTTGTCCTTATTATGCCATAAGGGCATACATTTTGCTGCCATAACATTCAAAAGTGGGCCGAGACGGGAGCTCCCATATACAGCAAGCTGCTGATCCTTTCTCGCTATCTTGGACATTCATCCATCAGCTCGACGCAGTATTATCTTCGTTTGACCGCACAGGCATTTCCCCATATTAGGGATGTTTGTGAGAAAGAATTGGGCGGTATGTATGCTCCTTTCAGCCTCGCCATGGAAAGTGAGGGATTGCAGGATGGCTAAACGTGGTCCCACTTCTTTTGCCAAGGCTTTATCAAGATATTTCTTTGACTATTTACCAACAGAAAGGGGACTGAGCGAGGAAACAATTCAATCCTATCGGGATGCAATTTCACTGCTGCTGGATTTCTGTGAAAAGGAACGCCATATTCGAAGGGATCAGCTGGAAGTTAATGACTTGACTCGGGAATTGGTTGAGTCTTTTCTCCGATGGCTGGAACAGGAAAAGGGGAATTCTATCTCGACGAGGAATCAGCGACGTGCAGCTATCAATGCGTTCGCTAAATTTTTACAGTATGAAGATCCGAGTTGTGTGTTGCTGTGCCAACAGATTCGGGAAATTTCCCCAAAGAAGTGCGAACAAAGGATGATCCCACATCTTTCTATGGAGGCAGTTCAAGCTATTTTTCAACAACCCAATCTTTCAACGCGGGGAGGGCGGCGCGATTTTGCTTTTTTAAGTTTGATTTATGAATCCGCAGCCCGTGCCTCTGAAATTGCAGGTATCCGTGTTGGCGACATTCGCTTTGAGAAAAAGGGGGCGATTGTACATTTAAGAGGCAAAGGCAAGAAGTTTCGTGATGTACCACTCCTTTCAGATCCTGCTAAAATCTTGAAAAACTATTTGTCCGAGGAATCCCGATACCGCCGATGTGATATGAATGCCCCATTTTTCTGCAACAGGAGCAAAGAACCCCTGACACGGGGTGGTGTTTATTACATTGTGCAAAAATATGTTGCCCTTGCGCAGCAAAAGACGCCAGAGTTGTTTCCGGTACAAGTGCATCCCCATGTTTTTAGACACAGCAAGGCAATGCACTGGCTGGAAGCCGGCGTAGATTTGCAGTACATCAAAGACTTACTCGGCCATTCTGATATTAAAACCACTGAGGTCTATGCGCGCCTGAACATCACAATGAAGCAGAAGCTGCTGGAAGAAGTCCACCCTCAACAGTCTGCAGGACAGCAGCCTTCATGGACTGACGATGATAATTTGATGCAATGGCTGAACAAGTTCTATATTCCAACCGAATAAAAATCCAGCTTCCTTTTTAGGAAGCTGGATTTTTATGAATCCGAGATTAGCGTAACTGCTTTTTTATAAATGTTAACGCCAATTTTACTTTCAACTAAACCACATAAAACTCCGATAGAAATTTGTATCTCAGGACTGTCTTTAATCGAAATTGTAGAAATATCTCCTATTCCAAAGCTAATCACCTGTGTACAAAGGAACAACAAAAAAACAGCAGAGCAAACGCAAATATATATAAGCCTTATCCAGGGGCTCATCATATCCTCTTCAAGTAAACTAAGCTGTTCAAATGTAATGTTAAACTTTCTTGCTCCAAATGAAATCCATGTGCCAATGAGTGCACCAATAACAGCAAGGCAATACATTGAGAACGGCTGCAATATGTTGCAGGTTAACGAGACTATATATACTAAAATCGTAGCAACTCCAAGGATAAGCGCTTTTATCCCAAGACTTTTCATGTATTCGTTTTTTATCCGTTGTCCTTCAATCAGTACCATCTCATTTTGAAGCTCTGTAAGTGAGTTCAATGCAAGTTCAGGTTGAGCAGTTTCTCCAACTAGGCCTGCTTGCGAAAGAGTTAAAAGCTTATTAAAGTATTTAGTCTTGATCTCTTTTGATGTTTTGCGTAAAGACTTGATAATACTATTTGTTCGCTCCACTTTGACATAAAGTATTTGTTCTTTTTCTGGTATTGAATCCTTAGCTAATCTAGGGTGCAACTCACATTTTATATCAAATTCTTCGTTCTCATTTGAATGCACAACAAAATAACCTTGCATTTTTATTTACCAAAGGCACGGCCACAAGTAGGGCAAACGCCACTAGACATTGCTAACGAGAAATCTGTATTACCAATAAGATCACCTAACGAAATAAGTTCATTTAATAGAGCGTCCTCTTTAGGATTTCGATTTTGTTTTTGCAGTAAATCTCGCTTTATCTGTTGCAAGATTGGATAACCCATAAATTTCCTCCTTACCATTTTCGGCCGCAAGTAGGGCAACATTCACTAGGTGCCCACAAACTTTCAAGAAGAATTTCAATATTCAATTCATCAAGGGCATTAAGCTCACGAAGCAGTTTTTCAGTATCTATCTCTTGACGTGCACCCGCTAAATGTTCCCGTAGCTTTTGTAGTTCTGGAGTAAGCATAATTCGATCTCCTTTCGCAGTTTATTGCTTCATTTATAATAACACAAATTTTTTATAGAATCAATAAAAAATGGTGATAGTTAAAAATTTTGGATTGTTATATATTCAGGAGGCTTTGAGAGAAACCAGATAAAAAGGTAATCCTATAAGCAAAATTGGAGCAAAACGAACGGAAGTATGTATGTACAGCGCCATGGTTCTTTGCTGCAGACTTCTGAAAACTTGCCTTATATCGCTTATTGAAGATCAAGTCCAGTTTTTTAACTTATACTTCAAAAAATGTATCATGTTATCTTTTACGAACACTTAGTGCGGTTCAAAAATGTTTCAACTGAATAATCTCGCAAAATAATGTGAAGCCAGCAGGAGAATTCTTGCTGGCTTTACTGCGTTTCAGGAGGTGACTTTACATTACTTTTTGCTGTACATTAGCTCAACACTGGGGTCTCGCCCAGAGAAGGGCGCGTGTGTTCCTTATCGCGGATTTTGGAGGACTCACCGCCCCGCAAATATTATTTGAGCCGGAAAGCCTGCCTGGGTATCCTGCGCCGAGCCCGTGAGCGGGGCAAGCCCCTGCCGCCCTAGCTGGAGATGGCGCTGAAGGCCCAGGCGGGGCTGACGGTATACCTTGTGCCGCTTCCAAAGATTGAGGCAGAAACAACCTCTACGGCGGACTGCCTGAACCCCTGGGACACCCAACAGACCCGTGTCTTTACGCCCGAGGGCACCGCGCCCACCCTGGCTGGCGCCGATGGCTGCGGCGGGCGGAATCCCGGCGGGCTGGTGTTTGACGCCGATGCTGCTGGGGATGGCGCCTGTCTCACCCCGTGGGACACCCAGCAGACCCGGATCACCACACCGGGGGGCGTGTCCCCCACCATCAACAGCGGCGAGGCCAAACCGGGCGGGCTGGTCTTCGCCGCTGGCTTCTGTGCCGGGGCAGGGCCGTCCGCGGGAAGCATTGGCTACCACGAGGAGGTGGCCCCAACTCTGAACGGATCTGCCAGTGGAAATATGATGCCATCAGTTCTCTGTATGAACAGGCAAGATGGGGCCCCCACGCAAACCCAGCGAAGCGGTTTGCGTGGGGAAAGAAGGAGCAGCGAAATGAGTGAGCCCTCGCCGTTAGGCGGGGGCGAAGGATATGGAGCTTGCGACGACGCTATGATGCCGTCTGTGCTGTGCCTCAACGACCAGGGCGGCAGCGTCATGGAGTGTTCGGAGGATGTCTCGGGGACATTGCGCGCCCAGGAGCATGGGCACCAACCTCTCGTGTTTGAAAACCATGGGATCGATGCGAGATATACCGGCCCCCATAAAGTTGCGCCCACCCTGTCTGCCAGGGCTGGCACAGGCTTTTCTGAACCTCGTGATGATGATATAGATTTGCACGATTCACTCATGAACTGAGACGTAAAGCGAGGGAAGAGCTTCTTTCAAAAACAAAGACTCTTCCCTCGCTTTTTTAGCAGCTACAAAATACCTAAATTAGTTAAAAATGATATTCCAATTGATTTCTGGACCAAAGCCTATCACAACACATCAAAAGAAAACTCCGGCGTACATTCACGCATCCGTTTGCAGGCCCTCAAAAATGTCTCTATATTCCTCCGCAGCATCCCAATTTGCACCGCTGAGATTCGCTTTTGATAACATCTGAATAATACCTGGGTCACTCAAATCAAAATTTGCCATAAAAACACCCAGCAGTGTCGCATTTTCCATGGTGCAGGTTCCGGATATTATAGTACGATCGAACTCAGCGTATGAAAGATCTGCATTTTCAAAATTCACTCCGTGTAGTCTTGCTCCAGTAAAGTTAGCATTTGCCAATCGAGCAGCTTTGAAAGAAACATTTTCTATAGTGGCATATGAAAAATCACAATTTCTCAACATGGCATCATCAAAATAGCATTTCTGAAGAACAGCGCTCCTTAATTCCGTTCTAAGAGCACCTCTTCCGATCATTGCATTATCAGCATCTGACACTCCGTCTGCATTAATACCAGAAAAATCGATTTGCTCTAAAGAAGCCTCTTCCCATTTTGAATATGTTAGCTTTGCGTATCGAAAAGTCGAGTTTTGCATTTTCACTTTAATGAATTGCCCTTGTCGCAAATCTGCATAGTCAAAATGACTATGCGACACTGTGCTATCGGCTATCTTAAATGCCGGGGCCGAGTTAGATGCAGCAATCCGCGGCAGATTTAGGTATGAAAAATCTCCTTCGTGTAAACTCAAATTAGAAAACTTTAGTTTTCCTACATACGCATATCTGAAGCTAATGCTTGATGCCGATACATATTTCCATTGGTTCTGTGAAAATTCTGCTCCATCGAAACAGCAATCCGAAATTTTAGCATTTGTAATGTCCATAATTTGAAGCTTAGCGGAGTAAAGCTGTAACTTTCGCAGCTGAATTTCATCGTTGTTAGATCGTCTTGCGTTCTCCTTTTTTGGTGTAGCTATTTTTTCAATTTTGGCAGCATTAAAATAACAATCCGAAAGTACCACTAATTTTTCCAACATTAGTCCGTTCATCTCTGTATTAGAAAAATCGCATTGCTCCATGTGTATTTCCCGCTGCATCACGAGATGCGGAATAGTCTGAAATCGAAATTTATTAATGTTCTTCAGTGTACTATGAGGTTCAAATTGTATATCCATTTGTCTGTCTGCCGAAAATTCAAATAGAATGGCTACCGCTTTTAATATATTTTGACGCGAGCTATCCGACATCTCACTTTTATTGGTATAAGTCAGCGCAGTAATAAGCACATGGATTAAATGTGCAAATGTTTCATGATTTTTTGCAAAAACGTCTAGCCGACCTAACCAAAAGTCCCTAATATTGTCATCCTCACCATCAAACAGATGGTAATGATAAAACAATTGATTAAGGCTCTTAACTCCTTCCTTCCAATTTGAGTGCTCTAAAGGTAAACGCATAAGCTGGTTGGAGATATCCTCTATGGCAAGGAATTCAACAAAGGAACGATGATAGAAACTCAGAACCATAGACTTTTCATCTGCCGCACCAAAAAAAGCTAATAGCAGTTTGGAAGTGGCTAAAGAATTTGAATTGATCCAATCATTAAAAAGCCCTTCTCTATGAGTCGATTTGGCGTAGGCTTTTACTTCATGAATACTAACAATGTTACTATTATCTTTCTGAGCATTTCGTGCAAGCATTGCTAACACTGTGCGGTAATTTTGATACCCTGCAGGGTTGAGGAATTCGCCACTATGCCTCCTGTAGTAAAGGCAATCGATAATCTTATTATAGAGATCTGATGTAGTTCTTATGGCCAAAATAGACTCGTTGCTGTTCTTTTGCAACCACGCAATCAAAAACATCAGCAATGGCTTATCGAATAATTCACGTAGGTGGAGATGTGATTTGACCTCATCGTACTTAAGATCAAGAGAAAACACTTTTTGGAGCTTTTCCCATAGTTTCTTCTGCAGTGGGTCTTTCAACGGGCAAATTTGATAAATCTGTGCGTTGCGCAAATGTTTTGTACATGCAGTAATCAACTGTGTCCGCCCGCTAATTAACACTTTGATATGGCTATTCCAAGAACATTGATCTAAATCCATGATAATTTTTTCAGCCTGGCCCCACACGTCACCCGTAATCTCGTCCAATCCGTCCAAAATGATAATCGTATCCTGTTTGAATTCGTATTTTAGAAATAAGGTTTTCTCAATCCAGGGAAAATTTGAGTGAATATAATCTTGTATAGCTGTTATATTGTTGCCCGAATACTGTACAAATGGAATATTTTTTAATGACACAAACACTGGTGTTACATGCCTCTGTGCCAGACACATAGCAAAATGCTTTAACACTGTAGACTTTCCAGAACCAGGTTCACCATGAATGATAAAAAAACGCTGATCCCCTCCAATAATTTTTCTAAGTTTAACGTCCCAATTGAGTTCACCGTCATCTGGCGCAGATGGGAACACCTCCCCTATGCCCCATTTCATCAGATACTGATCCAAGTCAACAGTGTCAGGCATATTATCAAATTGATAAGATAACCATTTCGCTGTTTCAGATTTAGCCTCTAAGTGGATATAAATGCGCCCGGCATAAATGTTCTCTCCGAATACTTTTTCGCGTTCCCACTGAAGTAATTCTTTACAGTAATCATGCTTGATTTTTAGGTTTCGGTTATACTCCGCCATTGGCGTCTTTAGTTTATCAACCAGCGACGAATATTGATCCAAGTGCTCCGCATATTCCACTTCCACAGCATTGGAAAAATAGCGAGGCCATGTCTCCCGAAACTGATTGACAATGTACTCATTTTCTTTTGCAACACTTTGGAGCGACTCGCACAAAATTTCCAAGAAACACCCTGCCACCGCAGATTCTCCAGGAGACTCAAAAAATTTTAAATCAATTGTATATGTTCCAAGTTCATTAAAACATGCTATAGTTTTCTCCTTGAGTTTGCGCTTATTCCATTCTTTGTTTAGCTGGAGATCGTTTAACCCTTGACGACCTGCCCACGACGCAAAACATAGCCATGCAGACAAAGTACTTCTTGTGAGTAGTTTCCACATAAGAGTTTCGTCGTCCTTTAAAGGCAAAATTGGACGCAGACATGTTGCGGCAAGTTTTGCAACTGCAAGGCCAATGTTTCCTTCTGCGAGTTTTTCCATGCTGTCGATGAAACCGTCCATCATATCGGGCAGATTTTCTTTAAATGATGGAAGCTCAACGGTACTTCCCGATAATCTGTATTCCACAAATATCTCCACGCTTTCTATATATCTAAGTTCTCTAGGATTTAAGTATAGCTAATCTTAACATTAAACTTTTATCATATTGAAAATAGGTTAGGAAAAACAGTCTGGTTTTTGAGTTGTGCTGATATTAAAATGAATTGTGTGATGTTTGTTTTTCAATGGGAAGCTACTGCCAATTTAGAGGAGGCACCGTAATGTCAAATAGGACTCTACGATTTCGTGCCGTGACATTTCGCTTTGTTACAGGCTCAAAAGCTACTTGCCCAAAATACATGATCACTGATAACTGTATTCCTTTTTTCAGAGCTAATCAGTGGCTCGAATTAAAAAGTATCCGAAAAGCAAGCACAGGGCGAGAATACGCAAAAAAGCTGGCCACGTTCCTTAATTGGCTTGATAGCCATAGCATATCATACGAAAACGCAACGAATCATCATGTGCGGCAATTTTTACATCATTTGATCTTTGGCGATATATTAAACGGAAAGCTATTAACATCCCAGGCCTCAGTGGGCAGTTCAACCCTTCAAGGGTATATTACGGTCATAACTGGATTTCATAAATGGTTAGACGACATCAGCCAAACAGATATGCTCTGGAAAAGCAAGCGTTTGTGTGCAAACAAATCGTTTCTATATGGTCAAATATACAACTACGAATACAGATATTTGGTGGATGGATATGCCGCTATGCTGAAACCGGGCCGCGACTACTTCAAATGGTACGATAAAGCGACAAAGAACGCTCTCTGTAAAAACTTCTTAACTCTGCGGGATGAGGCTGTTTTACGTTTAACTTTTGAGGGATTTCGAATTGATGAAGTTTTGAGCATCACACTCAACAGTTATAATGCAACAGATCGTTTCGTCCAACCCACAAGATCAAAGGGCCGCACTAACGCCAGCGATAGCAATAACCAGTTGAGATTTGTTGCGCTCCCAGAAGAAACCTGTGCCATTATTAATAGATATATTCAAACTGAGCGGGCGACTGCTGAGGTGGAAAGCGGGCGGCTTAGTCAATACTTGTTCATAAATCTAAACTCAGGCAAGTCTCAAGGAACCCCTCTCCGTTATCACAACTACCTAAAAATTTTGAAAAGATGTGCAGAGCGTGCAGGTCTTGACGCCAGCAAGATACGCACACATAACGGAAGAAGCACAAAAGTAATGGAGTTTCTTGAACACCAATCTCTCCATCCAGAGGATAACATCACAGATGAGATTATCCGGGCAAGCTTCGGCTGGCGTAGTTTTACTTCTGTTGACCACTACCGCGATCATAATAACCAAATCATTGCAAAAGCAGTAATGGAAAAATTACATGAGGGTGATGGATGAAGTGGCAAAAGCAAAACCTCTCAATGATATGCAGCGATATGCCGCCTTGAACTCCATGAAGGGATTCACCAGTTTGGCAGAAATCACAAAAGAGGCTGGTATAAAAAGTGTTATAGAATATATGCTGGAGGATACATCCGCATTAGAGCAATATCTCTCCGCAATGGCTGCAGCAATTACCCTTCAACGAAAACAGATATCCCATAATGCACTGATTTTATCAATATTCCATAGTGAAATGGCATCGCTAAATATGTATGGTGAGGAGTTCAAATCGATTTTACTTGATATAGTAGAACGAGAGCGTAAAATTCAACATCGGACATTCATAGCAGAAAACAGCACCCAAATCAATATCCATAGTGATATTTGGAAACTATATGAGCAGCATGGCAGCATTCTGCGCCTTAAAACAATAGATTTTACAAAAATACGATCCAAACCCTTGCGCTATGAGATGAAATATTACCTTCAATATATCTTTCTGAGCAGAGGAAAAATTAGTACCTCACTTTTTTGCTGCCAGTATATGGCCCTTAACACATTAATAGAAACCAATCCAAGCATTAAATACTTTGCTGACATCACAGAGGCTGATGCAAGGACACTGGTTCTTGCGCTTGAACATAAAGCGAAAGATGATGGCACCCCTTTATCGCAATACTATATAGCCAAAGCTGTAAATAGCGTAAAGCGTATTATTGAATACTTAATGGGACCTCTACGAAGTGGAGATATCAAAACGCCTAGGCCATGTCTGAATCCATTTGCAATTATTACGTTCCACAATTTGCGACAGTACAATACTCCAACAACCATAATACCAGAAAAAGTGGTTGAGCAACTTGGCCGATATTCAAATGAACTGCCCCCACTTCATAGGTTGCTGTATAATATATTTGCAAATACAGGCCTGCGTCTTAAGGAAGTATTCTTTTTAGAAGAAGATTGTATTGAGCCATCCCGATACCCTGGAATATTTCAACTGAAGTTCAAACCCCATAAGGTTCTTGCGGCAAGACGCAGGCATAGTGCTGGTGATTATCACAGAATCATGATACCACAGAACTTAGCTGATGAATTGTCTGCACATATCTCCGCCACCCGTTCTATAAGAAACTCCGTGGGCTCTTCGTACATTTTTCTCAGTGAAAGACTGGGCTATGCTACAACAGTCATGGATTCTCAGCCGTTTATCCGAAGTATACGGCATATTATTAAAAAACACAACATCTGTGGCGATGATGGTGAATTATGGCACTTTACCAGCAGACAATTTAGAAAATCCATTGCAGTAAGATTAATAGAAAATGGAGCTACAACAGCGGAGTTAGCATATTGGCTTGGACATCTTTGTAGCGATACGGCAGCAAAATACTACGCTGAAGTCCGTAAAATGAAATTAGCTGAACTCAACACAAAATTTTTCTTGACGAAATTTGATTTGATTATCTCCAATGAACAACTCGAAAAGTACACCGAGGAAGAGCGGAAACTTCTCTATGCAGACTTTAGGCTGGAACAACGGCGCGTTGAACTGGGCTTCTGCATGGCCAAAGCTGCTGGATCGTGTCAGCATAGGAGCAACCTTTACAACTGTGTAAACTGCCGGAACCTATGTACAGGAAAACGATACCTTTCATATTGGACAGGGCTATTAGAGCAGCAAAGAATAATATTTGAGCGTCTAATTTCAGCCTACCAAGCCGATGGAATTCTGCACTATCAGGAATATGCTGAATATAAACAAGAGCTCCGTCTGCTCAAAGGATATGAGAGCATTGTAAAAGCGATCCAAGAAGGGGGTGTCCCTCATGAATAGCGCTGTTGTAGCGGAAACCTTCAGCAAATCCAAGGAAACTGAATATATTAGATTTGCAGAACGATTAGGTGCCGATGTCCGCTTCGCATCAGACAAGTGGGTCTGTGATTCTTTGCGCCGCTCCCCTGCTGAGAAGGCCGGGATGTATACACTTCATTTTGACAGAATACCACTTACCCACAAGGATATGGTCAAGTACTTTTCGATAATCAGCCTAATAAGGAATAAATCTATTGCAACTATAAAGACATATATCTGCGATCTTGTTCGCTTTTTTGATTTCTGGGTGCTGCATAGAAAAAATGCACCTTTACTTACTTGTAATGAATTCGCATCTATTGAGTTTTATCAATATCTCGAAAGCCGTGGATTAGCTGAAGCCACAAACATTGGAATATGGTCATCCATGAGTACATTTTTTAGGACAATGAATGGCTGGAATGGTGAAATACTTAAGAATCCATTCTCAGTATCTCCCTATTGCCGTCAGCGAAAGTACGACGAAAAATATATTCCAGAGAATGTAGCTAATCAACTTGACCATATATTCAAAAAAGATGAGATAGACCTTTATCTCCGCTGTGTCTATTGGATTCTCCGGCTAATTCCATCACGTATCAGCGAAGTTGTTGGGATGCCAATTGAATGTCTAAAACGGTTTGATGGGAAATATGTTTTGTTCATTCCTACATGGAAACAAAATGGCGGATGGAGCAAGCCAGTCACACGAAGTATACACCTGGAGGAAAAGGGGATAGCGGCTTATCTTATTGGTCTTATCAAAGAGCAGCAAGAGGAAGCACGACAACTGCAAAAGCATATGCCAGATAACAAACAAGGCGCATTATTTACTTATCGTCAACGCTACCTCTTCCGAAGGGAAGAACCGTATTATACAAAATTATGTTTTGTAGCTACATGCGATACTGTTCGAACCAGATTTCAGGATATCTGCGTGAGGTATGGAGTTCGAGATCAGGATGGTAGGCCATATAAAGTAACTACACATCAGTTCCGTCATAATGGAATCACTGACCGGCTTGCCGCCGGCTTTACCGCAGCGCAAATCGCAGATATGACCGGGCATCATGGTGATGCCATGATTTGTAATGCCTATGCCCATCTTGACCTGAAGCCAGAAACAATAATCGAAAAGCAGGAATTTGTCTCTGAAGAATCTGGTAGCCGAGATAGCCGATATGTTCTCTTTGGCGGCAGAATCCTGAATATGAATGAGCAATTAGAAAAGCGATTACTAAAAAATCTGCGGGCCCACAGGGTGCGAGGTGGAATTTGTAGCGATATCACCGGCTGCAAAAGCGATATGTGGAACTGCCTGGATTGTAAATTCTTTGTACCAGATGCAGAGCAAAAAGAATACTATATTGAGCAAATTGCGCTGTGGAAAGAAAAACAAGAGCGATTTCAAACGTTCCCACTTATCCGAGAAAATGCTGAACGCAACATTAAACTGTTTAAAAATGTGTTGAAAAAGATAGATGAGGGTGTAACTCCATGACAAAAAGAAAATTGCCCAAATCGCTCATTGAGAAGCAAGCGAGGACTCGAAACAACACCATAGAGATGGTAACTAGTGCCATAATTGAACTGGAAGCACAGGGCTATAGAATAAAGATTCGAGATCTCATAGAAGCTACTGGTTTATCAAGGTCGGTGTTTGCCAAACCACACATCCGCAAGGTGTTAGTGGAGTATGGTATTTCAAAACCTGATTGGATCGAGTCTTCACCTGCACGAAAAAAGGAATCGCGTGATATCGCAACTCTACTTGCAGAAAAGGACGGATACATCCAACGGCTGCTCACTGAAAATGAGCAGATGAAATATGAAATTGAACTTCTACGTGGAAAAATTCATTTACTTATGCACCAAGTAGCTGCAGTAGGTGGCGAAATACTCTAAATACTTACTTTAGCAATTAACACGATTGGGTTTTAAATGTACCCAGTCGTGTTTTTTGATTATAGGTGTAAACCCATTTAAATACAAGTGGTTTGCACCAAAAATATTTCAAAAGAAAGGAAACTTATATCATGTCAAAAGAAAAGGTAAGAAATACTGGGGGCAACAATCTCCCTCT
>OFFG01001636.1_pt1 | contig 12929 bp, 11 predicted proteins | sample 1521331 | NCBI WGS metagenome assembly OFFG01 (sample SAMEA3504129, study PRJEB24116) | mouse gut metagenome | biome: mouse gut; feature: mouse-associated habitat; material: faeces | place: Denmark | collected 2011 | reverse complement strand
ATGAAAAAATACAACTTACTAGCAACCTGTGCTGCTGGGATCGAAGCAATTACAGGAAATGAATTAAAGCATCTAGGCTATCAAGTGGCTGTTGAAAATGGACGCGTTCGCTATCAAGGAACGTCAGAAGATATTATCAATACCAATCTCTGGTTACGCACGGCCGACCGGGTCAAGATCATTATTGGCGAATTTAAAGCAACGACTTTTGATGAACTTTTTGAAAAAACAAAGGCTTTGCCTTGGGATGAATATTTACCGTTAGATGCTAATTTTCCAGTTGCGGGAAAATCTCAAAAATCTAAATTGCACAACGTTCCTAATGTACAAGCGATCGTAAAAAAAGCGATCGTTGAAAAGCTTTCAGCGGTATATCATCGCCGGTCATTTTTACCAGAAACAGGGGCTAAATATCCTTTGGAAGTAGCATTGAATAAAGATAAAGTCCTATTGACGTTAGATACGACTGGGAGTAGTTTATTCAAACGGGGCTATCGTGTTGGTAAAGGGGGCGCTCCATTGAAAGAAAATATGGCAGCAGCGCTTGTTTTACTAGCACATTGGTATCCAGAAAAGCCTTTTGTCGATCCAGTATGTGGTTCAGGGACTTTGCCGATCGAGGCGGCAATGATCGGGCATAATATCGCACCAGGCTTCAATCGTGATTTTGTTTGTGAAACATGGGACTGGATGCCGGCTGGGTTGAGTGAAGAATTACGGGCTAAAGCTGAACAAGCAGCCAATTATGATATTGAACTTGATATCTGTGGCTATGATATTGATGGTAAGATGATCGAGATCGCTAAAAAAAATGCAATGGAGGCTGGATTATCGCATAGTATCAAGTTCAAACAACTAGCTGTCAAAGATTTTAAGACGGATAAAGAATACGGCGTGATCGTGGCTAACCCGCCATATGGTGAACGTTTAAGCGATGAGGCTGGCGTGCATAAGCTCTATCAAGAAATGGGGGATCTTTACCGTCCATTAACGACTTGGAGCAAATATATCTTGACTAGTGACTTAGCTTTTGAACAATATTACGGCCAAAAGGCGACTAAACGACGCAAGCTCTATAATGGTACTTTAAGAACTGATCTATTCCAATATTGGGGACAAAAAAAGCCTCGCAATTAGGCTTTTAAAGCTTGTAAAGCAAGGCTATGAGCGCCAGTGTTTTGTTTATCAGGGATCCATTGATCGATGACCAACGGAAATTTTTCGTGTAGCGTGAGTAGTTTGGCCAACTCAGGTGCAAATGACTTACTATAGCGCTTATCTAAGCTATCGATCACGATCTTACTATCAGAGTGAAAGAAAACATTTTGGGCATTTGGAAAGTTTCGAGACAAATATTCAAAACCTAAGATAGCAGCTTCAAATTCAGCTTGATGATTATTTGAGGCTGTTATTTTTTGTTTGAATTGGTATTGTTTTTGATCAGCGATAACTAAGATCCCAGCCGCGCTATGGGTTTGGTTTGTTGCGGCATCGGTGTATAATTTTACCATGGACTGTGCTCTTTTCTTAATTAATTGTTAAATTACCACTTCAATGAACAAGTGGTTCTCTTCAAATTGTAAAATTAAAAGAAAAGTAGTGCAACGGAAAGGTGTTTTTTTGTGGAACAAAAATTTTATTGTCAACCTGATATTCCCAGTTCGATCACATGTTGGTCTTATACTTTTATGATCTTTTTATTGAGTTTGTTCTTATGGTTAGAGATCACAGTTTTTCAGATCTGGACTGCAATTGCTTTTGTATGCTTTGTGCTAGTCGCTGCGATCCAATTATGGCGGCGCCAATTAGTTATTACAGACCGTGAAGTGAAATTCAAGCGCGTTTTATCTTTAAATGATAAAATCATCGCTCGTAGCGATATCAAAGAAGTCGTGGCTACGAAATACCAATTGAAGATCACTGACCGATATCGGACTTATTCAGTTTTGATGTTACCAAAAAGCAAAGAAAAATGCTTAAAAGTGTTAAAATAGTTCGTTTTTAAAATGATTAAATTGTGATTGTTAGCTTTTTTATAAAAAACTAATGACAAAACACGAAATATGTTTTATACTGGTCTTAAATTCATCAGGAATTAGCTCTAAGATACAGGCAAAAAAAGAAAGGAAAAGCTATATCTATCATTTTGGTGATATAGTCGTAAGCGTAAACGTGAAAGATATTGAAATTGCACAACAAAGTGAGATGTTACCGATCGTTGAGGTCGCTAAAAAAGCTGGTTTAAGTGGATCAGAGATCGAGCAATACGGGCAATATAAAGCAAAGATCAAACTACCGTTGGCTGACCGCCCCAAAACTAAAGAAAAATTGATCTTAGTGACGGCTGTCAATCCAACGCCGGCTGGTGAAGGCAAGTCGACAGTTACTGTTGGTTTAGGCGATGCCTTGAGTTTAGCAGGTAAAAAAACTATGATCGCCTTGCGAGAACCATCCTTAGGTCCTGTAATGGGAATGAAAGGTGGCGCAACTGGTGGTGGCTATTCTCAAGTAGTCCCAATGGAAGACATCAACTTACATTTCACGGGTGATATGCATGCTTTGACGACTGCCAATAATACTTTAGCAGCCTTGATCGATAACCATATCTACCAAGGTAACAAGCTAGGTATCGACCAGCGCCGAGTGATCTGGAAACGCGTATTGGATATCAATGATCGCGCATTACGCCATGTGGTCATTGGGCTTGGTGGTGTAGTCCAAGGGATCCCACGTGAAGACGGTTTTGATATCACGGTGGCTTCAGAAATGATGGCGATCTTGTGTCTAGCAAAAGATATCGCTGATCTAAAGAAACGTTTAGGGCAGATCGTGATCGGTTATACTTATGCCAAAGAACCAGTGACAGTCGCTGACTTAGGCGTGACAGGTGCGATCGCTTTGTTGTTAAAGGATGCCTTGAAGCCAAATCTAGTTCAAACTTTAGCGCATACACCAGCGATCATTCATGGGGGACCATTTGCTAATATCGCCCATGGCTGTAACAGTGTGTTGGCAACTAAGACAGCTTTACAGTTGGCCGACTATACGATCACTGAAGCTGGTTTTGGAGCTGATCTTGGAGCTGAAAAATTCTTAGACATCAAAGTACCTCAGTTAGGTAAAGCACCAAATACGATCGTGATCGTAGCCACAGTTCGTGCCTTGAAGATGAATGGTGGCGTGGCAAAAGATCAACTTGATCATGAAGATCTAGTGGCTTTAGAAAAAGGCTTTGCTAATTTAAAACGTCATATTCAAAGTATGAAACAATATGATATTCCCGTAGTTGTTGCGATCAATAAGTTTACTGCTGATACTCTGGCTGAATTAAACATGTTAGTTGAGCTTTGTGCTAAAGAAGACACTACCGCTGTTGTTGCTGATGTGTGGGCTAAAGGTGGTGCAGGGGCTAAAGAATTAGCTCAAGCTGTGCTCGCTAGCTGTGATCAAGCTACTGCACCTAAACGCTTGTATGCGGCTGATGATAGTGTTGAAGATAAGATAAAACAGATCGTGACCAAGATCTATGGTGGTAAAGATGTTGAATTCAGTCCGAAAGCTTTACGCCAATTGAGTGAATTCAAAACTCTTGGTTGGGATAAATTACCTGTATGTATGGCTAAAACACAGTATTCACTTTCGGACGATCCTAAATTACTTGGGGCCCCAACTGATTTTACGATCCATGTTCGTGAATTTGTGCCTAAATTAGGGGCCGGCTTTATCGTAGCCTTGACCGGTAATGTTTTGACAATGCCTGGTCTACCAAAAGTTCCAGCTGCGATGGGGATGGATCTAGCAGATGATGGTACGCTCACAGGATTATACTAAAAACGTTTGCGATCGTTTAAAAATCGTAGGCTGATAGGTCAGGTCGGCTTTAAAAGGCATCAGCAGTGGTGCCTTTTTTGTTTGGATAATTGTCTAACAACGATTTTTACGTTAAGATTGAGATGAAAGATTTTTAAGTCATTAGTTTTAGAAGGGTTATGGATCGGATGACGTTATATATTTGTTTAATGGTCGCGGTAGTTTTATCCGACCAGTTGTTGAAATTTTATATTCAGCAAAATGTTCCACTTAATGTTAGCTATGAAGTTATTCCAGGTGTCTTGTCGATCGGGCACGTGCGAAATTTTGGAGCGGCTTGGAGCATGTGGTTAGGTCAAAGATGGTTACTAAGTATTATTTCACTTGTAGCTTTGGTGATCTTTGGCTATTATTTTAAGAAATTGTACCATAACTGGGGCTATGGACTAGGTTTTTCACTGTTGATCGGTGGAACACTCGGAAATTTACTTGATCGTCTTTTCTCTGGATATGTGGTCGATATGTTTGAACTGGATCTTATCGATTTTCCAGTTTTCAACATTGCTGATTGCGCCTTGACTTTAGGTGTGATCGTAATTTTGATCACGATGCTAAAAGATGATGAAGGGATAATTTAATCTATAAAGAAGGATGATAATGAATTGGTAGAAGCAACGATCACAACGCAAACGGGACGGTTAGATAAAGTTTTAACGACGATCTTTCCACAGTACTCGCGGTCCCAGATCCAACAATTATTGGAACAGGGCAATATTTTAGTCAATGAGACCCTACAAAAGGGTAAATACAAGGTCAAAGCGGGCGATAAGATCAGTTTGACCGAACCAGCGATCAAAGAGCTTGAAGTCGAACCTGAAAATATCGCTTTAGATATCGTTTATGAAGATGATGATGTGATCGTGATCAATAAACCACAGGGAATGGTCGTTCATCCGGCACCAGGACATGAACACCATACGTTAGTCAATGCTTTGTTATATCATTGCCCGCTTTCAACGATCAATGGAACTTATCGCCCAGGAATCGTACATCGGATCGATAAAGATACTTCGGGACTCTTGATGGTCGCTAAAAATGATCAGGCGCATCGCAGTTTGGCTAAGCAATTAAAAGATAAAACTAATTTACGCGAATATGTCGCGCTTGTTCACGGACGGATCAAAGAAGATTCTGGGACGATCAAAGCTCCGCTCGCACGGAGCCCTAAGGATCGTAAAAAACAAGCTGTTGTCTCTGGTGGTCGGGATGCAGTGACGCATTTTAAAGTCTTGAAGCGTTATCAAGACTATACCTTAGTAAGTTGTCGCTTAGAGACTGGTCGGACCCACCAAATACGTGTGCATATGAAATATATCGGTCATCCGCTAGTGGGTGATCCAATGTATGGACCCAAGAAGACTTTGAAGGGTAAGGGGCAGTTTTTGCACGCAGCTAAATTAGGTTTTACCCATCCCAAAACGGGTGAATTTTTGACTTTTGAAGCCCCACTGCCAGAAATTTTTGAAAAACAACTGGCATATCTTGACAAAACAAATAAAATCAAGTAGATTATAGATAAATAAGTGAGTCCTTTAAGAATAGTCCAGTGAGGCTAGCAAGGTACGGTTCAATATTCCCACGCTATCAGTGGGTCTGTTTAGCGCTAGTCTTGAAGTGTATTCTTTGAGGCTAGCGTTTTTTTAATATTCTAGGGAGGTTTTTACTTTGGCAAAAGAAGTGAGCGATGCAATTACGATGAAACGAGCATTAACACGGATGACTTATGAGATCATTGAAAAGAATAAAGGGGTAGACGGGATCGTTTTAGTCGGGATCAAGACCCGTGGTATTTATTTAGCCAAACGGATCGCAGCACGCTTGCAACAACTAGAGGATGTAACGATCCCGGTAGGCGAATTAGATATTTCCTTATATCGTGATGATATTCATCATGATCCTAACGCCAAGCATGAACCGGTCGTAAAAGATAGTCAGATCGGATTTGATATCAATGATAAACATGTGATCTTAGTTGACGATGTGTTATTTACTGGACGAACGATCCGTGCGGCTTTAGATGCTTTGATGGATCAAGGCCGACCAAAGACGATCAACTTAGCGATCTTAGTCGATCGGGGACACCGTGAATTGCCGATCCGCGCAGATTTCGTTGGTAAAAATATCCCGACCGCATTAAATGAAGAAGTTTCTGTTTATGTCGAAGAGATCGATGGTAAAGATGGGATCGAATTAAAGACAATCAAATAAATTAACCATTTTAATTGACTCCAGAGAGGGCAAAAAAGGTTGATAGGCTTAAGACGTTATGGATTAAGTCTACCTTTTAGAGCCCGAAATGTAATATTTCGGGCTTTTTTCTTAGCAAAATAGAACGGAGATTATTTATGTCAGAAAAAGAAGTTTTTAGAAATAAAGATGCACTATTAGATATCAACGATAAGCCGAATTTTCCGCATTGGTTAGTCTTATCGATCCAGCATCTCTTTACGATGTTTGGAGCTACCGTGCTCGTCCCATTGTTGATCGGTTTGAATCCAAGTATCGCACTCTTTTGTTCCGGTGTCGGAACGATCGTATACTTGCTATGCACAAAAGCTAAGATCCCAGCTTATCTAGGTTCGAGTTTTGCTTTTATCATGACGATGCAAGTTTTGATGAAAAATTACGGCTATCCTGCTGTCGGTCAGGGGGCCATTGCAGCCGGCTTAGTTTATGTGATCGTTTCTTTGATCGTTGGCAAGTTTGGCTCAAGTTGGGTCGATAAACTATTGCCTCCTGTTGTTGTAGGGCCGATCATCATTGTTATCGGGCTATCACTTGCCACGACGGCTGCTAATGATGCGATGTTGAACAATTCAAATTACGATCTGAAATTTTTCAGTGTTGCGATCTTTACTTTACTGCTGACGATCGGCTTTAACATCTTCTTGCGCGGTTTTCCAAGTATGATCCCCGTTTTGCTCGGGATCATCGGTGGGTATATCTTTGCTGTTATGATGGGGATCGTGGATTTTACAGCCGTTGCTAAAGCTAAATGGTTCACGCTACCAGCGTTTGATGTAATGTTTATCAATTATGATTTTAAATGGTACCCGGCAGCGATCTTAGGGATGGCACCGATCGCTTTTGTAACGATGACTGAGCATATGGGACATATCATGGTCTTGAATAAACTAACTAAGCGCAATTTCTTTAAAGATCCAGGTTTGAATAAAACTTTACTTGGTGATGGTTTTTCAAGCATTATCGCTGGTTTTGCTGGTGGTCCCCCGACTACTTCTTACGGTGAAAATATTGGTGTTTTAGCCATGTCAAAGGTCCACTCGGTTTGGGTGATCGGTGGCGCAGCCTTTTTTGCGATCGTCTTTAGTTTTTGTGGTAAGATCTCAGCCTTGATCCAATCGATCCCAAGTCCAGTTATCGGAGGGATCTCATTTCTACTCTTTGGGATGATCGCCTCCAATGGTTTACAGATCTTAGTTGATAACAAAGTAAATTATGCGTTGAAGCGCAATTTAGTGATCACCTCGGTCATCTTGGTCGTAGGTGTCGGCGGAACATATCTTCAATTAGGGAATTTCCAATTGACAAGTATTGCTTTAGCAACGATCTTTGGGATCGGTTTGAACTTGATCTTACCAAAATACGCTTTTAGTGAACAATAAAAAATAATCAGTGGAAAGTAAAATGTGGAACTGATATTTGCCAGCAATCTAAGAAAGGAAAACTATAGCACTTTCTAATAACCACATGATCTATAGCCAAAAAGAGCCATGCAACATTTTGTAACAGTCGATAATTTAGATGAAAAACAAGTTTTAGCGTTGATCAAACGCGCTCAGTATTTCAAACAAGGAGGACGTCCAACTTGTGACCTAAGCGAGGTTTATTGTGTCAATATGTTCTTTGAAGATTCAACTCGGACGCATACGAGCTTTGAAATGGCTGAACGTAAATTAGGTTTGAATGTTTTGCAATTCGATCCTAAGCAAAGCTCGGTCAATAAGGGCGAGACTTTATATGATACATTGTTGACGATGGATGCTTTAGGTGTGAAACTAGCTGTGATCAGACATTCTCAAAATGAATATTATGCACCATTGATAGAACTAGGTGCTGAACAAACGCTAGATATCGGGATCATCAATGGCGGGGATGGAAGTGGTCAGCATCCTTCGCAATGTCTGCTAGATATGTTGACGATCTATGAGCAATTTGGAAAATTTGCGGGCTTAAAGGTCGCGCTTGTTGGTGATCTGACCAACTCGCGGGTCGCCAAAAGTAATATGGAGTTATTGCATAAACTGGGGGCGACGGTATATTTCTCGGGACCAAGTTATTGGTATGATGAAGCCTTTGAAGAATACGGTATTTATCGCCCATTAGATGAATTAGTCGCAAAGGTTGATGTCTTGATGCTCTTAAGAGTTCAACATGAACGCCATGGTGCTACTGAGGAGCAAACTTTTTCAAAAGAGAGTTATCATCAAAAATACGGTTTAACGACGAAACGCTATGCTAAATTAAAAGATGATGCGATCGTCATGCATCCCGGACCGATCAATCGGGATGTTGAGTTTGCCAGTAGCTTAGTTGAGGCAAAAAAATCTAGGTTTAAGGCACAGATGCAAAATGGTGTGTTTATGCGGATGGCAATGTTAGAAAAAGTGATCGAAGGCTGTGAGCTAGGAGGAAAAACAAAATGAAGTTATTGCTTAAAAATGGGACAGTTTATCAAGCTGGTAAATTATTAAAAAATGATCTGTTGGTCGAAAACGGCGTGATCACAGCCTTAGGCACGGAGCTAAAAGCAGATAGCGCTCAAGTGATCGATGTGACCGATAAATTAGTTGCTCCTGGTTTAGTTGATGTTCATGTACACTATCGCGAACCCGGTTTTACACATAAAGAAACGATCAAAACTGGGAGTTTAGCGGCAGCTCATGGAGGGTATACCACTGTTTGTGCGATGCCAAACTTAGATCCTGTCCCTGATACACCAGCTAAAGTTACTGCTCAAGTGGCGTTGAATGAGGCTGATGGAGTCGTTAAGATCAAACAATATGGTGCGATCACAGCAGGTTTGAAAAGTGATGAGCTACTTGATTATGCAGGAATGAAGGCAGCTGGTGCCTTTGCTTTTAGTAATGATGGTTGTGGAGTTCAAACAGCTGGCACGATGTATCAAGCCATGTTAGCAGCGAAAAAACTAGATGTAGCTTTGGTAGCCCACGTCGAAGATAATTCACTGTTGTTTGGCGGTGTGATGAATGCGGGAAAGAAGGCTAAAGAATTAGGTCTACCAGGTATATTGGGGATCAGTGAATCTTCTCAGATCGCACGCGATCTATTATTAGCCAAAGAAACTGGCGTCCATTATCATGTCTGCCATGTTTCGACTAAAGAAAGTGTTGAATTGATCCGCATTGCTAAAAAGCATGGGATCAATGTGACCTGTGAGGTCTCACCACATCATCTATTATTGAGTGAAGACGATATCGTAAAAAATGATGGCTTTTATAAAATGAACCCACCGTTGCGAGCTAATGAAGATCAACAAGCTTTGCTCACGGGGATCTTAGATGGCACGATCGATATGATCGCGACTGATCACGCTCCGCATAGTATCGACGAAAAAACTGGTGATATGCGCACAGCTGCTTTTGGGATCACAGGTAGTGAGACGGCTTTTGCCTTACTGTATACTCAACTGGTAAAACAACAGCAAGTTTTGACTTTGGAGCAACTATTAGAGCTCATGTCTAAAAATCCAGCTGAAGCCTTCAAATTTGAAGCGGGAAGTATTTTTGCAGGAGCTAAAGCGGACCTAGCCGTTTTTGACCTAAAACATGAAACTACGATCACTGAAGCCGATTATTTTTCGATGGGTAAAAATACTCCATTTACTGGCGAAAGAGTTTTTGGGCAAACTTACTTGACTATGGTCGATGGTAATGTAGTTTATCAAAAGGAGGATTAGCATGGAGCGTTATTTAGTTTTAGAAGATGGTACAGTATTTTCGGGGGAAGCTTTTGGTTTTGAAGGGCAAACGACCGGAGAAGTGGTTTTTACAACGGGGATGACAGGTTATCAAGAAGCTGTAACAGATCAATCATTTGCTAATCAGATCTTAGTTTTCACCAATCCGTTGATCGGAAATTACGGAGTCAATCTGGATGATTACGAGTCGCTCATGCCAAATTGTTGTGGGGTCATTTGTCGTGAGGTGGCACGTGTTTCTGACAGTTGGCGCAAGCAAGGGACTTTTGATGATTTCCTAAAACAAATGCAGATCCCAGGTCTTTGTCATATCGATACTCGGGCATTGACTAAGAAATTGCGTGAACATGGAACGATGAAGGGGTGTTTGGTCGATTCAGTCCATGACATGACCCACACCCTTGATCAGTTACGTGCAACTGTGCTAAATGATCGTGTAGTAGAACAAGTTTCAACGACTAAACCTTATCCAAATCCAGGTGAAAAGCGCAATGTCGTTTTAGTTGATTATGGGCTAAAGCACAGTATCTTACGCGAACTTTCTAAACGTGATTGCAATACGATCGTGCTGCCCTCAAGTGCAACAGCCCAAGATATCTTGAAGCTAAAACCCGATGGCGTCATGTTATCTAACGGACCTGGGGATCCTAAAGATGTTTTACATGCTGTCGAAATGGTCAAAGAAGTCCAAAAGCATCTTCCACTCTTTGGGATCTGCCTAGGACACCAGATTTTTGCTTTAGCTAATGGAGCTGATACGTATAAGATGAAATTTGGACACCGAGGCTTCAACCATCCGGTTCGTGAGATCGCAACGGGAAGGATCAATTTTACTTCACAAAATCATGGTTATGCAGTCGATCCAGCCACTGTCGATAAAGCTGAATTGATCATTACTCACCGTGAGATAAATGATGGTACAGTCGAAGGGCTACGGCATAAGCGCTACAAAGCTTTTAGCGTGCAATTCCATCCCGATGCTGCACCAGGACCACACGATGCAGTCGATCTTTTTGATGACTTTATGCATATGATCGATCAACGAAAGGAAGAAGAAAATGCCTAAACGAACAGATATTAAAAAAATCATGGTTCTGGGATCAGGACCGATCATCATCGGACAAGCCGCTGAATTTGACTATTCTGGGACACAAGCTTGTATGGCGTTACGTGAAGAAGGTTATGAAGTAGTTTTAGTCAATTCCAATCCTGCAACTATCATGACAGATACTGACATTGCTGATCGGGTCTATTTAGAGCCATTGACGGTCGAATCAGTTTCACGCATCATGCGTCAAGAATATCCCGATGCTTTATTGCCAACATTAGGTGGTCAGATCGGGTTGAACTTAGCGATCGCATTGCATAAAAGTGGGATCTTAGATGAGCTTGGGATCGAACTTTTAGGTACAAAATTATCTGCGATCGATCAAGCTGAAGACCGCGAGAAATTCAAAGAGTTGATGTTACAGTTAAACGAGCCGATCCCAGCTTCAAAGACGGTCAATACAGTAGCAGAAGCCATGGAATTCGCTGAAACGATCGGCTATCCTGTGATCGTACGGCCTGCCTTTACGATGGGCGGGACCGGTGGTGGCTTGTGTGATACCCCGGCTGAATTAGAAGAGATCGCAGCTAATGGTCTGGATCTTTCGCCTGCGACCCAGTGTTTGATCGAAAAATCGATCATGGGTCATAAAGAGATCGAATTTGAAGTGATGCGCGATTCTGCCAACAATGCAATGGTAGTTTGTTCGATGGAAAACTTTGATCCAGTTGGGATCCACACTGGTGATTCGATCGTGGTCGCACCCACACAAACATTGACTGATCGGGAGTACCAAATGTTACGGGACTGTTCTTTAAAATTGATCCGTGCACTCAAGATCGAAGGTGGCTGTAATGTTCAGTTAGCCCTTGACCCTAACAGTTTTAATTATAACGTGATCGAAGTCAATCCCCGGGTATCACGTTCTTCGGCCTTGGCTTCTAAAGCAACGGGGTATCCGATCGCTAAAATGGCAGCTAAGATCGCAGTTGGATTGACACTAGATGAGATCAAAAATCCTGTTACCCAAACGACGTATGCTGAATTTGAACCGGCTTTAGACTATGTAGTTGCTAAGATCCCACGCTGGCCATTTGATAAATTCGCCCAGGCAGATCGGACTTTAGGGACCCAAATGAAAGCAACTGGGGAAGTCATGGCGATCGGCCGTAATTTAGAAGAAGCGTTGCAAAAAGCAGTCCGCTCACTTGAGATCGATGAAAAAGATCTTTTATTGGTTTATGTTGACTGTTGCTGTACTCGTCATCGCAATGTTTGCCGGAATGGCTATCTGGTTCTGTGTATACCGCCGGTTTTTCTACATTCCTCCAACAGGGCCAGTACTGCCGGAAAGCGTAGGGCCTGACGCTGGCAGCGCGATATGTCTGTTGATTGCCTCCCTTTCCGGTTTTGTGGGTGGTGGACTGATTCGACTGCTCAACTACAGTGGTAGTCAGAAGGGCCCTCTGGGAGGTGCGGACAGATGACCCGCTATGACTTCTGCATGATTCTGGTTCTGGTTACGGTCTTCCCCAATCTGTACCTGGCCGTCCGCGCCCCCTGGAAGCCCGAGAACTCCCGGGAGACCAGACCGCCCCGCAGCCGCATCAGCAGCAAGTACCTGCTCCGCGCCGCCATCGCCTGTCTGGTGATCGGGCTGATGCTTTTGGCCTAGCTGCTGCGGAACAGGGCCCGGAGGGGAGACTCTACCAACAGGAAAGGAGTGCTACCATTGAAAAAAATCGCCTACTACCTTCTGCTCACTGCCACTGTGTCCACAATTGCCATACTTGCCGGAATGGCTGTTTGGTGCTGTGTGTACCGCCGGTTTTTCTACATTCCTCCAACAGGGCCAGTACTGCCGGAAAGCGCAGGGCCTGACACTGGCAGCGGGTTATTGCTGTTTGCCGCTGCATTTGCAGGGTTTGCGGGTAGCGGCATCCTTTACTTTTTCAACAGTGACGGTCAGCAGGATTGGATTGAAGGTGCGGGGAAATGAACAGTATGTATTTGCGCTATAATATCTGCATGATTTTGGTGGTTTTGACG
>OFFG01001632.1_pt1 | contig 12942 bp, 4 predicted proteins | sample 1521331 | NCBI WGS metagenome assembly OFFG01 (sample SAMEA3504129, study PRJEB24116) | mouse gut metagenome | biome: mouse gut; feature: mouse-associated habitat; material: faeces | place: Denmark | collected 2011 | reverse complement strand
GTGGCCGTATCAGGATCCGGGGCGGGATGGAGATGCAGAGCGAAGTCGGCAGCGGCCGGAGCCGGGCAGCTCCCTGGAGGTTCCCGCGGACGCGGATTGCATGATTGTGCTGGGCGGGGACGGCACGGTGCTGCAGGCGGCCAGGGAGGCAAAAGTGCTGCAGATTCCGATTATCGGCGTGAATTTGGGGACTCTGGGCTACATGACGGAGATAGAGCCTTCCGGGCTGGAGGAGGCGCTGGAGCGGCTGATTACGGAAGATTATATTCAGGAGAGCCGTATGATGCTGGACGGGAAAGCATATCTTTCGGACGGCAGTGTCAGGGAGGACCGGGCATTGAACGAAATTGCGCTTTCCCGCAGGGGACCGCTGCAGATTATCCGGTTCAATATCTATGTAAACGGGCAGTTCCTGAACCATTATAAGGCGGACGGAATGATTGTCACCACACCTACCGGTTCAACGGGCTATAATCTGTCTGCGGGAGGCCCGCTGGTGGAGCCGGGTGCGCAGCTGATTATGCTGACCCCCATCTGCCCCCATTCCCTGAACCAGCGGAGTATCATCCTTTCCCCGGAGGATATCATTGAAATTGAGATACCGGAGTGCGGTGAGGGAAGGATGCAGACCGTTGAGGTTAATTTTGACGGAAGCCATATGATTCCGCTGCAGACGGGGGATAAGATACGGATTGTCAGGTCCGGGAAGGTGACGGAATTTATCAGGCTGAACCAGGTAAGCTTTCTGGAAGTGCTGCACAGGAAGATGCAGGACAGCTTGTAAAGGAACGAAAATTTCAGAATGGGTTTGATTTTGCTGTTAAGCGCCTACCGGAACGGAAATAAGTAACAAAAAGGCATGGTGACGATTGTGAAGAAGAGAAGACAGGGCAAGATTATTGAGATAATCCAGAGATGTGATGTGGGGACCCAGGAGGAACTGGCGGAACGGCTGAAGGAGGAAGGCTTTGCCGTTACACAGGCGACTGTCTCCAGAGACATCCGGGAGATGAAGCTTTCCAAGATGCCCACGGAGAACGGCGGACAGAAGTATGTCTTTCTGGAACAGGGCAGCAGGATGGAGAATAAATATGTCCATGTGCTGCGGGAAGCCTTTGCGGCTGCAGAGGCGGCACAGAATATTCTGGTGGTCAGAACCATGTCCGGCATGGCCATGGCGGTGGCAGCAGCCCTGGATGCCCTGAAATTCCCCGAGATTGTGGGCTGTATCGCGGGGGATGACACGATTTTCGTGGCGGCGCATACCAGGGAGGAGGCGGAAGCGCTGGCGGAGAAGATACGTCTGACCATTGCCCAGGAAGAGGCGATAGAGCTGGCACAGAGGAGTGTGTAAGGAACTTTCCGGTTTCCCGAAGGGCATAGCCTTGGGGCAGGAAAACGGGTAAAGGGAAGACAGGCTGCCATGCATGAGTGGGTAATCGTGCGGGCAGCAGGGCAGCAGGACGGAGAAGGTACATTCTGGCGGAGGCCGGGAAGGAGAGAAAAAATGCTGCAGAGTTTACATGTGAAAAATCTTGCTTTGATGGAAGAGACAGAGGTGGAATTCGGGGAAGGATTGAATATTCTCACCGGGGAGACCGGTGCGGGAAAGTCCCTGCTGATAGGGAGCGTCACTCTGGCACTGGGCGGCAAATTCGAGAGGGATATGCTTCGCAAGGGGAAGGACAGTGCTTTGGTGGAACTGGTCTTTCGCTGCGGGGATGACAGAGTGCGCAGAAAGCTGCTCCAGCTGGAACTGGAACCGGAGGAAGACGGAAGTGTCATCATAAGCCGGAAGATGCAGGTGGGAAAAAGTGTCTACCGGGTCAATGGGGAGACCGTCACTGCCAGACAGGTGAAGGAACTCTCTGAACTTCTGATCGACATCCACGGACAGCATGAACACCAGTCCCTTCTGAACAGGAAAAAGCATCTGGAGATTCTGGACGCCTACGGGGGGGAGGAAGCCCGGGCCGCCGCAGGGGCGGTGGAGGCCGCCTATCAGCAGTTTCGGGAGGCCCGCCGTCTTCTGGAGGAAGAGGGCATGGATGAGCGGAACAGGGAAAAGGAAGCCTCTCTGGCCCAGTTTGAGGCCCAGGAGATTGAACAGGCGGCGCTGCGGACTGGGGAGGATCAGGAACTGGAACAGCGCTATCGGCTGATGGTGAACGGCAAGAGGATTATGGAGAGCCTGTCTGAGAGCTATCAGTACACGGGCAATGACTTTGACTCAGGGGCGGGAAGTGCCCTCAGCAGAGCGCTGCGGGCACTGGGGAATGTCTCCGCCCTGGACGACCGTCTGTCGGAGCTGGAGGATCAGCTGTCAGAGATAGACAGCCTGCTGGCGGATTACAATAGAGATTTGGCAGAGTACATGGACCAATGCGAGTTTGACGGAGAGGATTTTGCGGCGGTGGAAGAGAGGCTGAACCTTTTAAACCGCCTGAAGGAAAAGTATGGGGGCACCATAGAGGAAGTGGCGGCTTACGGGCAGGGCAGGAGGCAGCTGTTGGAGAAGCTTGCAGATTATGACGCCTACATGGAGGGGCTTGAGAAAGAGTGTCGGCAGGCGGAAAAAAAGCTTATGGCGGCCTGCGAAACTCTCTCCGCCCTGCGGGTGAAGAATGCTTCTGCCCTGACAGAGGTTTTGAAGGCAGCCCTGGTGCATCTGAACTTTCTCACGGTGGAGTTTCAGGTGGAGGTACGCCGTGCCTCCCAGGCTACGGCAAAAGGGTTTGACGATGTGGAATTTCTCATCTCCACCAATCCGGGGGAGAGTCTGCGTCCTCTGGGCCAGGTGGCCAGTGGAGGAGAGCTCTCCCGGGTAATGCTTGCCATTAAGACGGTGATGGCGGGCAGAGATGACATTGACACACTGATCTTTGATGAGATTGACACTGGTATCAGTGGAAGAACTGCATGGCGCGTGTCGGAACAGCTGGACAGCGTGGCGGCAGCCCATCAGGTGATCTGTATCACCCATCTGCCCCAGATTGCAGCCATGGCGGACCGGCATTTTGTCATAGAGAAGAGCAGCACCCAGGACAACACCATCACCGACATCCGGGTTTTGGACAGCCAGGAGAGCCTGGGAGAGCTTGCAAGGCTTCTGGGCAGCGACGCCCTCACGGAGGGAGCCCTCTCCAACGCCAGGGAGATGCGGGCTCAGGCCATGGAGCACAAAGGGAAAAATGGGGAGGCGTGAACGGCTCTCCTGGAAATTTTTGGGATTTTTTCGTTTATTTGACGTTTCCGGATTGTATGAAACGTCTAAAAAACCACATACTATACCTGATGCGAAAAATCGTTCAGGGAGTATGGGAATCTATGAGACAGGATATATTGAAAGAACGGGCAGGAGAGGATATGGTGATCCTGCTGCGGAACTGGAAAAGCAGGGTAAGGCGCTATAAAATTTACCGTGCTTTTCTTTCACTTATGCTGGCTGTCAGCTGCACGGCCCTGGCGGGCATGCTCTACTATTATATAGACAGCAGCATTCCCTCCACCATCAATCTGCGGGCCGGGGAGGAGGAGTCTTTTAACCTGGGTGTGCCTGCCAGGGCGGAGATTATCAGTGTCAGCGACCGGGGCACCAGCAATATTCCCCCCGGCGCGGTGGACATAGACTTGAGCAGGACTGTGACCCTGAAAGCGCCCGCCCAGACCAGCTACCAGATGCAGGTGAAGCTTTTCGGGCTTTTTTCCTTTAAAGATGTGGATATCCATGTAATTGAGGATCAGGAGCTGATTCCGGTGGGAGCTCCCGTGGGTATCTATGTGAAGACGGATGGGGTGCTTGTGATAGGAACCGGGGAGTTCCAGGGCAGCGACGGCGCAAGCTATTCCCCCGCCAAATACATCTTAAAGTCAGGGGACTATATCCGCAGGGTGGACGGTGTGGAGGTGAATCAGAAGGATGATTTCATTGCCCGGGTTCGGGAGAGCGGGGGCAGGGAGATGGTGCTGACCCTGGAGCGGGACGGGGAGCAGATGGAGGTTCAGGTGACGCCCAGGCAGGACGGGAGCGGGGAGTACAAGATGGGGATCTGGGTCAGGGACAATGCCCAGGGTGTGGGTACCATGACCTATATTGACAGTCAGGGGAATTTCGGCGCTTTGGGGCATGGTATTACCGATGTGGACACCAGCACCCTGATGCACATGGAGGGCGGTACCCTCTACCAGACGGACATTGTGGACATCCGCAAGGGTTCCGCGGGAAATCCCGGTGAGATGACAGGGATGATCGTCTATTCCAGTGACCATGTTCTGGGGGAGATTACCGACAACAGCATTCGGGGGATTTTCGGCGTCTGCAACAGCAAAGCCCTGGATATGGGGGTCAGGGAGGCTCTGCCCATCGGCTTGAAGCAGGAGATCGTCCTGGGCCCTGCCCAGATTCTGTGCACGGTGGATGGGACGCCCAGGTACTATGACGTGGAAATCACAGCGGTGCACATGGACCACGACAATATAAACAGAGGTATTGAGCTCTTGGTGACGGATCCGGAACTTCTCGCCGCCACAGGAGGCATCGTCCAGGGCATGAGCGGCAGTCCTATTATCCAGAATGGCAGGTTTATCGGGGCCGTGACCCATGTGCTGGTGCAGGACAGCAAAAAGGGGTATGGGATTTTTATTGAGAATATGCTGGAGCATTGAGAAAGGGCGATAGAGATGGAAAAGAAGAGCGGAGCTTTGGCAGGTCTGTCTGCGGGAGATTCGCTCTTTTCTATTACGTGATGTAAGTATGAGTAGATTGTCTTGCAGTTGTGCCTGTTCTTTATTCAGGCAGTCAGGAGAAGTTGGGATAGCAGGTTTTCCTATTTTTTATTTTTATTGAAAAGTGGCTTTTATGGGATTTTAGAGAGGTGACATTTTGAGAAGGAATTCTCAGTTGTGCAGACATGTATGATATGATAATATTGTGTATATCAAGTTTAACTATACTATAACTTAATACGTGAAAGAATGGGGAAGCAGAAAGTGAGAAATGACTACTATAGATATATTAAAAAGAAGATACGGATACAGGATATATGCGAAATACTAGGAATTCCAGTTTACGGTCAGGGCATTAGGGATATGTGTAAATGTCCTTTCCATGATGACCGTACCCCTTCTATGGCGATATATGAAGATCATGCCTATTGTTATGCTTGCAATAAAAGATGGGATAATCTCGACTTTATCGGAGAACAGCTGGACTTGGATTTCGAAGGACAAATCGAATGGATGGAAAAGCATTTTCCGGAAATTTTGTCCCAGAGGCAAAAATTTATTAAATCAGATGAGAAAGCAATACCAAAAAGCGGTTACGAAATTGCATACGATTTATATGAAAAAATGACTCCCGAGGAGGGTAAGGATTTACAGCAGTTTGCGGATAAGCGTCAATATCAAAAATCGTTTTTGGAAAACCAGGGTATTTTTTTCGCAAAAGGACGGAAACTTCAGACATTTTATGTGCAGGATGGAGATGTTTGTATTGAGGAACGAACAAAGCTGGGGCAGTGTCAATTGTTGCTCCGTCAGCCATGGCGCGAAAAGTCTTTGACAGACCGTTATGCAGATTATTATCCACAAGATGGGGTGATAATTACCATTCGGGATAGAAAAAGGAATATAGTAGGCTTTGCCCAGCGCGCCGATGGGGAACGTAAACCGAAATATAAATTTACGAAAGAACTGCCGAAAAGAACGATACTGTATCGGATAGATGAGTTTGAGAAAAAGATTCAGGCGGAAAAAAAAGTAAAGAACCTCGAAGTGTATCTTGTGGAGGGGATATTTGATGCACTGCGAATGGAAACCGAAGGGAAAAATGCGCTTGCGGTTTTGGGAAGTCAACTGACGAAAACGCAGACGGAAGAATTGGAAACGGTGCTGCGGGAGTACAGCTGCTCGGTTTCTATACATATTTTTATGGATAATGACGAGGCGGGACAAAGGGGAAATCTTCAGACGCTTAGAAATCTGTGGAGCAAAGAGTTTTTCCGAAAGAGCTATATAGATATTATTGTTCCATCAGAAGGAAAAGACCCTGACCAAATCTTTAAAAAGGGAAAAGATGCAAAGAGGGTAAACTATCTTCCCTTTGAGTATTTAGTCCGTTCCAATATACCGGATGAGGAAATGGAAGAGGAAGGGATAGATACAAAGAAACGATTTGAAAGCCTAGGGACGGAAGAGAGGATTTTATGCTTAAGTAAAATAAAACATTGGCTGCCGGAGCCTTACTGGCAAGAAATTTTGGATGTCTATACAGTAGTATCGGACGATTACTTTATCCAGATAATCAACGCTTTTGTGGGAGGCCGGGGTACAGAATATCCACAGGTTGCAAAGGTTTCAATGGTTCTTTCAGCCAGAACAGGCGCCTACCAGTTTCAGACAGCTTTACAGATAGCCCGCACAAGTTATGAGAGGGAGGCTTTGCCACTGGACGAGCTAAGCTGGGAGCGGATTCAGGCCTGTGCGGATGCCTTTTTTACATATTTCGGGGAGACTCTCCGGGAAGGGAATACTTTAAGGATTCCTTTATTAACCATTGGCTTTCCCAAAAAACTCGGCGAAGAGAGGACGAAATCTATCTATGCTCATGAGCGGCTGATTCTTCAGCAATATGTTTTAAATGAAATGCTGGGAGAGGGGGATAATGGGTATACGTCCTATATCCCGGCAGTGCGTTACAATCGGCAGAACAATAGGATTTTTACGACAGGGGTGAGCGCTGACAGAGACACAGTTAGTTTCGCCTATCAGGTTGACATGGATGTCTTGCTGGGAAACAATGTGGCAGAGCATGGGATGTTCAGGGAGTATTATGGCTGTTGGAAAGCATATATTCAATATATTCAGGAGGGAATTCAGAGGCTGAATTCCGACCGTATTTATAGAATCAAGCTGGATATCCGGAAATTCTATGACAGCATTCCCCAATATGCTGTTCGCAGGGTTGCTTTTCCGGCGCTGCTGAAAGCGTTGAGCGCCGACCCGGATAAATTTTCGGCGTTTCAATCAGGAGAAAAGGAGAGAGATGTCAATAGTCTTGCTGAGAACGTGACAGGTTGGCTCCTCAAAGAATTATATGAAAGCAGGTACTATGATTCCGAGGACGGGAGTGTGACTGTAAAGGATGAAACAGCCATAGGTATTCCGCAAGGGCCGAATCTTTCCGCATACATCGCTAACATAGTCCTGTTTGAGATGGATCGGAAAGTTGTACAATTGGTTGACGAAATAAACGGGAGTGCTCCCCAGGGGACGATTATTATCCGATATGCAAGGTATGTGGATGATATGATTATCATATCTTCCAATGCGGATGCATTGCTTGAAATAAAGAGCCTGATATCTAGTGAACTGCATGAGTTGGGATTAATACTCAGCCCCAAAACGGACAGAGAGGATGGGGTTTCAAAAGAGGAAGCGCTTACATGGACTACAGACCAAAGGGGCGGGTTGGGGGTTTCAGCTGTTTTTGATTTTCCGGATGATACATTAGATGACGTTTTGGACGAACTGGAGTCTTATGAAACAACAGACCGAAGAAGTGCATTGAAGCTTTTGGAAAGCGCGCTTTTTGCCGTGGATAAAGACCTTTTTCTGGAAGAGACAGACCAGAACCGCCTTTTGAGCGTTCTTTTTCAGACGCAGGAAATCCGCTTTGCTGATATGGTGCGGGTTGCCGAACTGCTGCTGACAAAGGCGGCCAGACAGGACGGAAATATGGATGAAAAAAGTATTTATGACTCTTTTATCAAGCTTTGGTGCGATGGAAAGAAGTCGAGTCCAGGGGATTCATTGTTCTGGGAAGATGGGATTGAACTTTACCTGTTCATAGAAGGCTGTAATAAGGTTTTAAAAAGGAAGGGTGACTCTATACGAGCAAAGAAGCGCTTTCAGATTTGGAAAATGGTAAAAGAGGCAATCGGAAAATGCTGGCAGGCAGAATTTGTCCGAAAAGTTATGGAACAGCTGAAAGAAAAACGGGTGCTCAGGGAAAATCAATGGGCTTTAAGACTGCGGGTGACAGAGATTCAATGCCGATTGAAGGCAGAGGGGCTAATGTCTGGCGGGACATGCGAACTTGAAGGGAGGAATGTATTTGAATGCCGTTGGCAGTATGCTTTTTGGGAAAAGGATGAGGGACTTTTCTGTAAATTTCCATCGGGCACGGCGGAAGAAAGAATAGTGTCACTTTTTCATAGTGCAGCTTTTTGCCTGAGTAAAGTGTCAGAGGAGAGGGAATATAAAGAGATACAAAGTGCAGTGCTGGCAGGGGCACCGGGTATTTTCGTCCAGAATAAGGCTGGAATTTTGGGATACTGTCTGGCGGATTGGTTTCAGGAACAGAGGAAGGTGGAACTAGGGGAAGAGAGTACCAGAATCTCTCTGCTTACTTTGTTGAATCTTTTGGAGGACAGTGTAAAGGCTGAAATAATAGATAAACTTCCCCATTATCAAGAGTATATGTTCCATGTGGGAAAGGAAAGTCTGAAGAAATGTCTGCCTGTAGTGCCGGGTGTCGGTTACCCGGGGATTATCGCTGAGATCGTGTCTGTGGGACATGGAAACAGTATTATTAAGAGAGTTGATTTTGCGGCAATGGCCAATGCGAGGCCAGAGAACTGGGAACAGGAGGAGGAAAACGCTTATTCGCTTTGTTCCATGGCTTTGGATGAGGGATTTGTTGCACTGGATACCTTATTTGATGATAAGGGCCAAAAGGAGTTACAGATACCGTTGATTCTGGACGTGTATCAAAGATTATACAAAAAGATACAGGAAATACAAAAGGAAAATCCCTCTTGGTCGGTTGTGTTATCAAGAAAAAACGTATTTGTGAAGAGAGAAAATAATTCAGAGGACTTCTCGCTTCTTCTCTGTTTTTATTTGTTGCCGCAAACGAATACTGGAAACGGCGTTTTGCTGGATGGCGGAAGAGGGCGGTTTGTCTTTCATACATTGCATGATTTAGGAAGCGCTTATTGGATTGCTGGTTATCTTGTCAAGGATGTATGCCATTTTGACGCATTGCGCCTGGAATATGAGAACGAGGCGATTTCAGAGGAAAAAGCGGATGAAGTCAAAATGATGGAATATACATTCAGGCGTTTGACGGGCGAGAGCCTGAATTTCGGAAATACGGTAAATAATATTCACTCTTATGAAAAATCTGTAGACAGGGCGATCAAACGCACCAAAAGCTTTCTCTTCATGCGTGGGTGCCGGGATATATTTTTAGAGGAAAACGTGGCGGTGGATTCTTTTATCAGTCAGCGAATGAGAAGGGAGAACTACGACTATAGACCTGTTGAATGCAGCTATTATGCGGCTGTCTGGGCAAAAGGGTATTTGCGGAGCAGGTTTGACGCATTGATGAAGCTGTCCGAGAAAAACGAAGTGAAGATTATGAAGAAGCACCCTACGGATAGAAGAGTGCCGAAGGCTTACCTTGTCCTGGCGGATTATATAGAGGGACTTGTGGATATGGTAAATGCAGATATGAAAAGAAAAGATGATTTTCTAGGTCTGCAGACATTAGCATGTGGTCTCCGCGCGGATGCCGTTTTGTTGCAGTTAAGGATGCAGGTTTTGGAATTGATAGAGTCTTTTGGCATTGAGCAAAGAGAAAGAATGAAAAAGCAGAAAGAGGACTTGCCTTTTGCTGTTTTGGAACTGGAAGAGAATCAGGAGCTTACAGTGGATGAGAGTCCGATTGCAGAGATTCTAACCTGTCTGTTGGATGGAAAAAACGATAAAAGGCTAAGCAAGATAAACCATATAGGCTGGCTGCTTCTGCTCGAATGGATATTGGAAGCTGAAAGCTTTGAGTCGAAAAAAGAAATGGAACAGTTTGCAGGGGGGATTAAAAAATTGGTTCATGGAATATTAAAGGATACGGAAAAAGACGGGCAGGAGTTTCCGTTTGAAAAGATGAATTCTTTTTTTGACTTGTGGACCTGTGCCCAGACAAATGAATTTTTCAGTTTTTGTCATGAGATTGACCAAAAACTGAAGATTAGGGTAGATGTTAGACATTCCGATTTTTATTACCAGAAAAAGGGTAAAATACATATTCTTTTGGACAATCAGCATTTAGAGAAGCCGGAGTACTTTTTGACATATAGTAAGCTTGACAATGGCCTGATTCAAATTGAGGAGGAAGAGGGAGATTCGGAGACAAAGATTTTTTCACAAAGTTTCAGGAATGGAAAAACCGTGGGGCTGTCTGTGGTGGAAGTCCGATTGGGAAAAATGCTGCACAGAGCAGAAGGTCAGGAGAAGGCCGCCGAAAAGGAAATGAGAGGAGATGACGGGAAACCAACGGAGAATGGCGCTCTAATAGAAGAGGGACAACTATCAGAAGAATATGACGGAAAGCCAGGAGTAGGGGATAACAGTTTCAAGGAAGAAAGGGAAGAACAGACAAAGGATGAAGGGAAGAAAACGGGAGATAGAGACATAAATGGTGTCTTGGGAAAAATAAGAGAATGGCAGACGAAAAGCTGGGAACAACGTATTAATATTTTCGGCGATTATGACAGGATTGCATTATTCCAATTTAAAACTGAATGTAGCTATTACCATCCGGTTAAGGAAAAGTGCAAGAAAAAAGGACAGACAGGCGAACTGGGATATAGTTGTCATGAATTTCGCAGAAGAAAATTGTTGGAGCAGGTTCTGCAAATCTGTGGTTTTTTGCATGTCAAAATCTTGCTGTTGCCTGAATATTCTGTTCGTCCCGAAACGGTAGAGTTTCTATGGAATGAAGTAAAGAATAAGGGGTATCAGTTTTCAATCTGGGCAGGTACTTTTCGGATTCCATATGATTATAAATTTTCAAAAGGATTGTTTCAGGACTTGACTGGCAAAAGCAATTTGCTCCATGCGGCTGTGCTTCCGGTCATTATGCCGGGAGTGGACAAGGTATATTGTTCCAGAATTAAGAAATATCCGTCTATTGCACTGAACGAGGATATAAATCCCAGTGCGGTAATGGACGATAATTTTAAACCTGTCGCAATGAACCATCAAGGAAACGATGGATGTGAGGAATATGGCGATGCAAGAGATCGTGTGACAGAACTGATATGTGCAGAGATGTTTGCATTGTCATCACCGGGGAATATGATCAGTTTTGCGGAAGAGTCTTTTCGATTATTTTGTAATTATACTTCTAGGTGTTTGAAATTTGAGGAATATGAGGAAAAAATGTTGAAGGACATTCAAGAATATGGAGAAGCAATATCGCTTTACCGAAGAAAGGGAAAAGGGAACCGCAGGCCGATTCTTCTGGTGCCTGCTTGCACTACACGTGCCGCAGACTATTATATTTTAGGACAGGCAAATTATTTAGGCTCAGGGACGAGTATGGTTTTTTGCAACGGGGCCGGGAAATTGGCGAATGGCGGGAGCTGTTTTGTTGGCCAGAATTCGTGGGATGACGAAAAGGAACGTAAGAAAAAGAGCATTGAAATGGGAACGGCAAATATTTATCATGGAGTGTCTCCGGGAATTTACAGGCAGACATCTGATATGTCGGGCAGAGGCGGATTGGGCCGAAACGAACAGGCGCTTCTGGTATGCGATTTGATTCCGGATATGGACAAGCGACAGCCGAATCCGGAATCCATGAAGCATGCACTGGAACTGGTTGCACATATTCCGATTTTGGAAGAAAGTATTTATTGTGATGATTGTATTAAGGAGTGCATACACAAAGACAAGAGTTTTTTATGTAAAAAGATTCAAGAACAGCAGACGGAATCACGAAAGAAGAACTTTGAGCTGATGGAGCAGATTTACGAATCTTTGGAGCAATGTAAAAAAGGCAGAGATAAGGCTCCTGCCCAAATAGCCGGAAGCCTGATTGAATTGGGAGAAAAATATCAGTCGGCTTGGCTGAAGGAACGAGGGAAGCAGTATTGGGAAGGGAATAGGCTGTTTCCGCGAAATGGGCTGCCGGAAACAGCTCTTGACTGGTGCTATATCGAAATAGATTACCGGGAATTTATGTCGTCCGATGAATATTATTTGGCAATGCCGGCAAAAGATAATTCAGAAGCAGAAAAATCCATGCCGGAAAAAGGGAAAGAAGGTGATGCTTAATGACAATAGAAGAAATCATGTCCGGAGAATCAGGATATCTCGAATTCAAGCAGATGGTACCGGAAAAAAGCGAAACTTACATGAAAACGGTAGTCGCGTTTGCAAACGGCAGCGGCGGAAGAATTGTATTTGGCGTGGAAAACGGCACGCTGAATGTAGTTGGAATCAAGCAGGAAAATGCCTTTTCCCTTATGGACGGGATTACTTCGGCGATATGTGACAGCTGTACGCCGATGATTACTCCCATTGTGACATTGGCCTCTATTGAGGATAAAATAGTGATTGTCGTGAACATAATGCCAGGAGGCCAGCGTCCATATTATCTTACATCAAAGGGAAAGGAAAAAGGAACTTTTGTCCGGGTATCCGGGACCACAAGACCGGCAGATCCTTTTGTATTGAAAGAACTTGAATTTGAAGGGGCTAACCGTTGCTTCGATCAGACCTATGCCGCCCCGGAAAAGAGTGTGACAGAGGATGAAATCAATCTTTTATGCAGTAGGATGTATCAATATGCGGTAGAACATTGTAGATTTCAGGAAGCGGCTGAAGGGATTCACCGTCTGACCAGACAGAATCTGCTCAGTTGGGGTTTTTTGGTAAAAAAGGGGGACAAATATTATCCTACCAATGCGTTTCTGCTTATGACAAGTAACCTGCTTCCTCAGGCAACAATCCAATGTGCTGTATTCAAGGGAACGGAAAGGGATGTCTTTATCGACCGAAAAGAATATGACGGGGATATTGTGGCGCAGTTGGATGCAGCTTATGAGTATGTCCTGCGAAATATCAATATGGGTTCGGAAATTAATGGATTATATC
>OFFG01001630.1_pt1 | contig 12945 bp, 9 predicted proteins | sample 1521331 | NCBI WGS metagenome assembly OFFG01 (sample SAMEA3504129, study PRJEB24116) | mouse gut metagenome | biome: mouse gut; feature: mouse-associated habitat; material: faeces | place: Denmark | collected 2011 | reverse complement strand
GTGGAATTTCTGATTTCTGCCAACGCAGGCGAGGCATTGAAGCCATTGGCAAAGATTGCTTCCGGAGGCGAAATGTCACGCGTAATGCTGGCATTGAAATCGGTGCTGGTGGATGCGGATGAGATTGGTACATTTATTTTTGACGAGATTGATACAGGCGTGAGCGGCAGGACGGCGCGTAAAGTCGGGGAGAAAATGAGTGTTTTGGGCGAAAAACGCCAGATTCTCTGCATTACACATCTGCCGCAGATTGCTGCACTTGCGGACAGACATTTCCTGATTGAAAAGCATAGTGAGGGAGATACCACGACGACAGAGGTGTTCCCTCTGGAACAGGAAGATTCTGTGCGGGAGGTTGCACGAATGATGGGCGGCAGCAATATCACAGAAGCTACGCTTGCTGCGGCAAAGGAATTGATGAAACGAGCATGACAAAGGAAATATATAAAGACAGGCAGGATAATGTTCCGCGCTTGTCTTTTTTATTTTGGGCATAGATGCGGCAAATATATCTGTCAATATTTCGACATTGTAAGTTTTTTGTAATGGTTTTTTGTGTGCTGAGGCAGTATAATTATTTTAGAGTATTGCGGATATTTATGGTCGGAGTGTAATTATAGGACTTTAAGAAAGTCAGTCATATCAACGGTTGCAGGCTCTCTGTAATTGTAGCTGTTTTTGCATTTGAAGACTCACCACAGCAATGACTGTGTAGCCTTTAGCGCACCAGCTCCACAGTCTGCTCCCTGTTATTGAGGCCGAAAATCCTGACGGAACTATCCAGTAAGAAGCGGTACTGCCCCAACGGATTTTGGCATCAATACAGCAAAATTCAAAGCATTGGATTTTGGAACTGTTTCAGCGCCAAAACGCCCTGGTTGGTAACCGTGCAGCCGTTTTTCTCCTGTGCAATCAAACCCCGATCCTCCAACGCCCTTAAAATCGCCCGTATCTTTCCAACACCAAGGTCAGTTCCAGACTCAGAGAGTATTCGATGCAGCCGGTTTCGTCCGACGCCCCGGGGGCCGCAGCCGGATATGGCGCTCAAAGTCATGTACTCCGGCTGGCTGAGGAACACCCGGTCTCCACCCGCCTCCTCAGCGGACATATATCCGGGAAGGTCTTGGGGGGTGAGGGGCCGGCCCTCGTGGGTGAGCTTGATGTACTCCGCAGCATTCATCAGCTCCCGCACATTGCCGGGCCAGCGGTAGGTTTGCAGGAATTGCGTGATCTTCGGACCTAGCAGGGTCTGTGTCAGTTCCGTGTCCAGGTCCAGAAAGTGCCGCAGCAGGGGCAGAATATCCCCCGGCCTGTGCCGCAGGGGGATGGTGGACAGGGGGAACATGCTCAGGCGAAAGAACAGGTCCTCCCGAAATTTCCCTTCCCGGATCATGGCGGGCAGATTCTTGTTGGTGGCGGCGATGATTGACACCCGGATAGGGATCTCCTCCGCTCCGCCCACCCGGCGGATGGACTTCTCCTCCAGGGCGCGGAGCAGCTTAGCCTGAAGCTCCAGAGAGGCGTCTCCGATTTCGTCAATAAAGACAGTGCCGCCGTCCGCCAGTTCAAAGATACCCGCCTTGCCCCCTTTTTTTGCCCCGGTGAAGGAGGCGTCCTCGTAGCCAAACAGCTCACTTTCCGCCAGGGTAGGGGTGAGGGAGGTGACGTTCACCGGGATAAAGGGGGCCCTGCGGCGGGGAGAGCCGCTGTGGATGCTCTGGGCCAGAATCTCCTTTCCGGTACCGCTCTCCCCCTGAATGAGGACGGTACCCCCAGTGCGGGTGAACTTCTCCGCCAGGGCCAGCATTTTTCTGCACCCCTCGTCCCAGGTGAGGTAGTCCTGAAAGGTGTACAGCCGCCGTCGTTGGAGGGAGATGCTGTCCTGACGGATGCGCCGGTCCAGCTTTTGGATAGTGTCTGCGTAGTCGGCAGTGACCAGATAGGAGGCGTCCATATTGTCCAACGGCTTAATCCGCAGCAGCACGGTTCGGTTCCGTACAGGCACCACAAAGCTGTCCTCCTCTACTCTGTGGAGCTTGGGCCCGAACAGCTCCTCCAGCCGCCGGCCCAGCAGCTGGTTTTGGTCCTGCCCCAGGATGGACTCAAACAGCAGGTTAGTACGAACCAGCCGCAGGTCGGCCCCTACATAGGCGATACCGCTGTCCACCTGGTCGAAGATGCCGGCCAGCAGCCGTTCTGTCTGCTCTGTCTGCCGCCGGCTCTGGGATAAGGACTTGGATACCGTAACAATCTGGCTGAGATACCGGGCCACCAGGCTCTGGGTCAACAGGTGTTCTGCCTCCAGTAGATGGGCCAGGTCGTAGATGGTGCGGATATCCAGGGTACGCACACCGATGTCGATAACACGGGTGACATGACGGGGAACATAGGACCGCTCGCCCGGCGTGATGGCGGTGGTAATCTCCGGGTGGTTGGAACTGCCCGGATAGCAGGGGATGTAGCACAGGTCGGTAAGGCCGATCTCCATCAGCTGGTTGATAGCCTCGGCGGTGGTGTCCTTGTCGTCGTTTACCAGCAGCACCCGGCTGCCCGCCTCCAGCTCGATGACCTCCTGAAGATTCCGGTAGTTGATAACTCGCTGGGCCGGAAGGGTGGTGGCGGAGAGGACAGTTCCGCTGCACAGGGCCTGGCTGTATTTGGAGGAGAACAGGACGATGTCCCGGCCCTCCGCCTGCTCCCGCAGCTGGTGGCACAGGCAGAACTCGGCCTGGGCCCAGCCCCGAAAAATGGCGTTCAGCTCCGCCGTAATGGACTCTCCGGTGGGGATACCCACACAGACGACCAGAATTTGTTTCATAGCGGCCTCCTGTAAAGTGTTTTTATCATTTTATCACAGGGGGAGGCAGAGACGCAACAAAATATCTCCCCGCCCGAGAGCTGGGCGGGGAGATAAAGAAATCAGTTGTAGCCCATCAGGACAGCGGCCACGATAAAGATGGTGGAGAAGACGAACAGGAAGGCCATCAGCTTGATGGAGAACTTCACCCACTGGCCGAAGTCCATCCGGGCCGCGCCCAGGCAGCCGATGAGGGCGCCGGAGGTGGGGACTACCAGGTTGGTAAAGCCGTCACCGAACTGGAAGGCCAGCACGGCCACCTGACGGGTGACGCCCACCAGATCGCTGAGGGGGGCCATCATGGGCATAGTCAGAGCGGCCTGGCCGGAGCCGGAGGTGACGAAGAAGTTGAAGATGCTCTGGAAGATGTACATGAACCAGGCGGAGACGGAAGCCGGAAGCTGGCCGATGGCGCCGGCGGCGGCGTGGAGGACGGTATTCAGAACACTGGGGACGCTGGGATCGGAGCCGCCCAGCACCACCAGGACGCCTCTGGCCATACCCACCACCAGGGCGGCGCCCAGCAGGTCGGCGGCCCCCTTCTGGAAGGAGGTGGCGATGTCGTTGGTCTTCATATCGTTGAGCTTGAAAATAACGCCGATGATGCCGGATATAAGCCCCATGATAAAGAACTGGGCAGTAATTTCAGGGATATAGTACCCGTGAGCCACCACACCCCAGATTACCCAGATGACGGTGACCAGCAGAGTGATGAGCACCAGAATGTCGCCCGCGCCCAGCTTGATGTTCTTCACATCTTTGCTGGCGGCGTCCTGGCGGAAATACTCGTCAGAATCATGGCTGTAGGAGGCCAGAGGATTTTTCTTCACCTTACGGGCGTAGAACATGGTAAAGGCGATGCCGAACGCCGTGAAGAACACCCAGGAGAAGGCCCGCAGGCCGGCGCCGGACATGATAGGGATGCCGGAAAGACCCTGGGCCACCGAGACGCTGAAGGGATTCATCCAGGAGGTGGCAAAGCCGATCTGAGTGGCTCCGTAGGTGATCATGACGGCCACCACCGCGTCGTAACCCATCATGACCATAACCGGGGCCACAATCATAACGAAAGGTATGGCCTCCTCGCTCATGCCGAAGATGGCGCCGCCGGCGGAGAACAGCAGGAACAGGACGGGGATAATCAAAAATTCCTTGGACTTGGTCTTGCTGATGGCGGCAAAGATGGCATTTTCCACCGCGCCGGTGCGGAACATGATGCCGAAAGCGCCGCCCACAATGAGGATAAAGGCGGCCACGCCCACGGCCGCGCCCCACTTGTCGCCGGACACCAGGCCCTCGAAGGCGTAGTTGAGGAAGCCAATCTTGCCGCCCACGTCATCAGTGCCAAAAATGGGGGCCTTGTAATTGACCTTGTTGCCGTTCTCATCGGTGACATACCGGAAGGAGTCGGCGTCCAGGACGGTGCGGGTTTTGGTCTCGCCGTTCTGCTCGTAGCTGACTTCGATGGTATCGTACTGACCCATAGGGATCATGTAGGTCAGAACGGCGCAGAACAGCACCACAAAGAAAAGGATAACGAAGGTGTGTGGGAAATTGAATTGTTTCTGTTTCATGATAGCCTCCTGATTCTCTCTCAAAATTTTTGTTTACTCGAAGCTGCCTTTAACCAGCAGTTCCCCGTCGCGAAGCATGATCTGTCCCCGGGCAATGACGGTCTGAATCTCCAGTGTATCCGGGTCAGCCAGCACCAGATCAGCGTCGTTCCCCTCCCGGACCCGTCCCTTGCGTGACAGACGCAGGTGGTCGGCCACGTTGGAGGTGATGGTGCGCAGAGCGGTCTCCAGGGGGATATTCTCCTGCCGGACGGCGTCCCGCACTTCCTGATAGAGGGTATCCACCCGGGCCACCTGAACGTCGATGTTCTCCCCCTCCCGGTTGAAGACGGGGAGGGAGCCCTGGCCGTCGGAGGAGAAGGTGATGTGCTCAATGGGGACCCCGGCGTCCAGCATCTTTTTCAGCCCGTCGCTGGACTTCAGCTCCCCCTCCTCCTGGAAGGAGGCGTAGCTGCTGGTGGTGAAGTCCACATAACCGCCCCCCTTGGCGTAGGTGATCCCCCGTTCAAAGAGGAGGGGGTTGCGGTTCATGTGGGTGGGAATCATGTGGTATGCGGGCAGGGGGGTCTCCACCTTGACCCGCTCCAGATACTCCAGCATCTGGCCGTCGTCTCCCATATGGATGTTAACCACGCCTCCCTTTCCGGACAGCATCCCTCCCACCCGGGTGTCGGCCACAATGCGGACGAACTCCTCAAAGGTGGGCTGAGAGGAGCGGTGGTCGGCAATGGCAATCTCTCCCACGCCGATGACCTCGTCAATAAACAGCAGGTCGGAGCGGATATCCGCCAGGAAGGTGCGGACGGGGACGTCATAGGAGCCGGTGTAGATGTAGCAGCTCACCCCCTCGTCCTTGAGCTGTTTGGCCTTGGCAATGAGGTTCTCCATCCGCCGGGTAATGCCGTCCGTCCCCAGGCAGCCCACCACCGTGGTGGTGCCCGCCCGGATCATATCGGACAGCTTCAGTTCCGGCGTCCGGGAGCGGTAGCCCCCCTCGCCGCCGCCCCCCAGGATGTGGACGTGGCTGTCGATGAAGCCGGGCAGCAGCAGCTGGCCGGTGCCGTCAACCACCTCCACCGGCAGGTCCGGCCCGGGGTCGATGGAGTCCCGTATGGCACAGATCTTACCGCCGGCCAGGAATATGTCCTTGACACCCAGCGGCTCTGGAGCATATACGGTTGCATTTTTGATAAGCAGCATGTTTTCTCTCTCCCTTCTTGTTTTATTCCGGCCTCTTTGGAATTTTTTCTCTCCCTAAGACATCAAGCATAGTCTGTGCCAATATTTCGGGAAGGAGAATTTTGTTGAAATTCTTCCCAAACCAATTATTTACGGTCCAATTCTCAGAAAATAGTATACATTATTCAACAGACACAAAAGTCAACATGGCTTATTTTAGCCTGACATGGCTGAAATGAGCCGTATTGAGGCTCGCATTAGCTTTTGAATCATCAGACAAAGCACCGGCTGCTGTCAGGCAACCGGTGCTTACAGTTTGCCAGAAAATCTCGCGCTCAGTAAGTTTTTACACCTATAGCATGTTGATAAAGAAGGTAATGGTAATGCTGTTAATGAAGTCGGCAAACATGCTGCCCACAATGGGGACCAGGATGTAGGCCTTAACGGAGGGGACAAAGCGGTCGGTCAAAGCCTGCATGTTGGCCATAGCGTTGGGGGTAGCGCCCATGCCGAAACCGCAGGCGCCCGCAGACAGGATAGCGGCGTCATAGTTGCGGCCCATCACATTGAACACCACAAAGTAGGAGAAGAGGAACATCAGAACCACCTGGACCACCAGCAGGATAATCAGAGGCACGGCCAGGGCTGCCAGCTGCCACAACTTCAGGGTAATCATGGCAATACCGAGGAACAGGGACAGGCAGATACTGCCAATGTCGTCAATGGCGGGCATCGGGACCTCAAACTTCCCGGAAAACGCGCTGACGTTGCGCATAATGGCGGCCACAATCATGGCGCCGATGTACACCGGGAAATTCATTCCCGTTTTAGACAACAGCCAGGAGACAATCGTGCCTACGCCCATGGCGATGGCCAGCTGATAGGCCGCAGAGGCGTATCCCCTGATGGCGCTTCCGCTCTGTTCCTCGCCCTGATCAGGCAGTGTGTTCTCCACAGGGACAGCGGTTCTCAGCAGGTCATGCTTCAGGATCAGCCGGCGTCCCAGCGGCCCGCCCATAAGAGAGCCGGCAATCAGGCCAAAGGTCGCCGCCGCGGTACACAAAGTGGTGCCGCCCTCCAGACCCAGGCCTTCCAAGGTGGGCCCAAAGGCTCCCGCCGTTCCGTGTCCGCCCACCATAGGGATGGAACCGGTACACATACCCAGCATGGGGCTCACCTGCAGCACCTGCGAGAAGCCAATGGCCGCAACATTCTGGAGGACAATCAGGGCGGTGACGCATACTAGGAAGATAAGCAGACTGATACCGCCGCTCTTAAGCACTTTCAGATTTGCCTGGAAGCCGACAGAGGTAAAGAACATGACCATACACACATTTTTCAGGGTTTCATCAAAGGTCAGTTCCATCACACCGGCAGAGTAAAGAACGCAGGATAAAATGGCAAAGATCAGGCCGCCCACCACCGGAGAAGGAACGCAGAAGGTTTCCAGCAGCTTGACCCGCTTTTTCAGCCATCCCCCCAGGAAAAGAACCACCACAGCCACGGCCAGTGTCTGATACATATCCAGCGAGACCTGGAAGCTCTTGATGCTTTTCGCCGGTGTTCTGGCCTCCACCTCAATGCCCTGTTCCCCGTAGTAGGCCGCCGCGCCAAAGTGGAAGGGAATGGGAACAGACTGCACCGCGTGCTCCGCATCCAGCTCCGCGTCCACCGCAACGGCCCCCTGAATCTGACTGTTATAGGTAAACAGGGTGTCCGTAATCTGCTTAACGATTGCGGCATCCAGGGAATCGGCCGCAACCAGAACCGCCCGGACGCCCAGAGTAACCACGTCCTCATCCTGGCCCTTATAGGTGCCGGCCGGAATGCGGCACATTGCGTAGCAGTTGTAAAGGCCCATCAGCTGATCAATGGTCCGCTGGTCAGGGGAAATCAGACGGATATCCATTTTTTCCGCCAGCTCAGACACCGCGTTGGTGGGAGCGCCTGCCGTACAGAAGAAGGCGTCCAGCTCGCCACGCTCCATGGCGGCGGCGGACTCGGCGAAGGCCAGCCGGCTGACCTTCATCTTATCCAAGGTCAGGCCGTTTGCCCGAAGAATCTGTTCTGCATTCCGGGTCACGCCGGAGTCCTCCGCGCCCACAGAAACCCGCTTCCCCGCCAGATCGGCCACGGACGCAATGCCGGAATCTTTTGTGACCACAATCTGACAGGCCTCTGTGTAGAGGCCGCCCACTGCACTGTAGCCGGAGAGAATCATCCCCTCGAAGCTGCCCTCGCCCACAGCCGCGTACTGGAGCGTATCGCTCTGAACAATGGCCAAATCGGCCACGCCGCTTTCCAGCAGCCGCAGGTTGGCCTCGGAGCCGGTGGTCTCCTTTACCGTGACGTCCCACCCCGTCGCCTCCTTGATTGCGGGGGCCAGCGCATTGCCGTAGGCATAGTAAATACCGCCCGTGCCCCCTGTGCCCAGTCGAATTTCGTCCGCAGCTCCGTCACATCCGACCAGACAAAGCAGCAATACGCTGCACAGGAGCAGGGCTGAGCATATCCGCTTTCGATTCATACTCTCATTTCTCCTTTTATTTTTATTTCTGATGCCGCTTTAAAATCCAGTACACTCCTCCCTTCGGTCTGAAAGAGCCAGTATCCATGCCGGAGGTTGTGAATACAGATTCTCAATTACCCCACAATTAGCTCAATTGCAGGCGGTGCAGACCTTTCTTTTCCGTTGCAATCATATCATATGGCCATTGGAAAGTACAGCGGTTTTTAAATACTGTACCATAAAATCAGCCCCGCCCCTCTCACAAAAAAGGGCGGGGCTTGTGTCAATTTTTAAACACGACATCTCGCTCATCTGCTAATTCTTGCAGCGCCTGCTGGAAGTCAAAAGCCAGGTCGGTTGCCTCATCGATCAGATCATTGGCTTTAAGAACCTGGTCGATATCCTGGTTTTCCAATGCAGCGGTTGCCATTCCCATGGCGTTCAGGTACTTTGAGACGCATTTTCGATACATATTATGTATTTCTGCAATTTCCGGGTCAGACGGGTTGACTTCCAATACCTTTTCATTCAGCTCGTGACAGAGTGGGATGGTAGTATTGCTGATTTCGTTGTACATGGTGTAATCGTCTGTGTAGTTGCTGCCGACCACGCTGTGATAGCTGTCAAGCATTTCTTCTTCTAGCTCAGCTAGTTCTTTGATATCCTCGTTGATATAGGAGATAAGAGCGTCCTGCTTTTCGCTGTTGCCGCTGAAAATTCCAACTGCGACCACGATTGCGGCAATGCAGACAACAGGGAGCAGCAGCCGTTTAAACAGCGGTTTCTTGAATTGAGCGCCGCATTTAGGGCATAATTTTGCTGACTTGGCCAGTGGCTCCCCACAATTGGGACAATTTTTCATGTTGCTCATAGTGTAATTCTCCTTTTGTTTTATATGGTTCTCAGGGGTGTTTCCACCCCTGAGAGCCGGGGTATAAAACAAAAATGCCGTGCAGGTGCAAAGCCTACACAGCAAAGAAAAATCTTCGGCAACACGACCACACGACACCACAACAAACCAGACCCTTTACAAAAAGAGCCGTCTGTCGTATAATGATATCCATGCGGTGCGGCCTTTGGCCGTTGTGTAGGTGAGCGGTGTTCACCTATGCAGGCTTTGCGGGTGCTGGTAACACCCATAAAGCTGCCGCATTTTTGTTTTCACGTCCATTATAGCAGAAACTGACAAGCTTTGCAAGGGCAATAACGCCGCTTTTAACGAAAACGGTGAGAGACACCGCTCTGCTTCATGGTCGCATTTGCGGTATGCCGGGACTTGATCTTGCCATCCACCGTAAAATGGCGCTTGGTAATGGGGCTTACCAAATGTCATGGTCGCCCTTGCCCCGCCTTACGAAACTGCATCCGTTCAAGGCCAGGATATTCCGAGCCTGCTTTTCATATTCGGCCATCAGATTGCCACCTGCTCATGACGGGAGGAGACGAAGTTCAGATACAGGGGAGAGCGGGGTCTGCTGTTGAGCTCCAGCAGCTCCGGCACGGCAAAGCGCAGCCGTTCAATCAGCGCGTCGAAGGAGCCGGACTCCATCGCCAGCCCAGGTGCATCATCGCTTTCCGCAATCCAGACCAGCGCCTCGGGGTCCCAGGTCATTTTTATTAAAAGCTCCATGGTTACCTCCATCTTCAATTGTGTGCTCTATGGTGAGCTACCGGTGCGGAGATATTAAGGAGAAATCGCGGATGAAAATTCAGGGAAAATTAAAAAAATATCCCTTGACTGCGCACAGACAAGTGAGTAAAGTAGATAGGTAAAAAAGGCTTCAATTGGGAGGTTGATTCCAATGGGTTATACAGGACGACGGATGAGCGGCAGCCGGAGCCATTCCCGGCGCAGCGAGACGGCTATACTGATTCAAACGCTGGAGCGGGTACTGCTGTTCCCCGCGCTGCTGCTCTACCTGGAGCTGGTGCTCCACATTTATATGAAGACCAGCCTGGCCTACGCTCCGGTGTATATTGTTTTCAGCTTCGCGGCGGGCTTTTTCCTCTCCGCCCTCACCCTGGCCTGGCCGCCGAAGGTGAACGGCATCCTCACCAAGGTGCTGGCGGTGGTAATCTCGATTATTTTTGTGGTGGAAATCATCGCCAAGACCATCCTGCAAACCTACTACGGCCCCAGCGCCCTGGAGACGGCAGCGGGCAACAAGCTCACCGACTATGCCGGCGTGATTGTGTCCACCGTCCTCCGCTCCATCCCCATTATCCTGATTCTGCTGCTCCCTGCCATCCTGCTGTGCATCTTTGGAAGGGGCTTCCCCGGCTTTGAGCGGTTTGACATCCGTTTTGCCGGCCTGGTGCTGGGGGCCTGTGTAGTCTGCCATGTCCTGGCCATCGGCGTCACCCTCCTGCCCTGGAAGGGGGATATCACCCCCGCTATGCTCTATCGCGTGGACACCAACGTGGACGACCAGGTGGAGCAGCTGGGCATGTTCACCATGCTGCGGCTGGACGTAAAACACATGATGTTCCCGCCCAAAAACAGCCTGGACAGCAATTTTGACGATATCGGCACCCTGACCCCGCCGGGGAGCTCCTCCGGCGGTGACGCCTCCACCGGGGACAGCTCCCAGACCGGGGAGCCGGTGCCGGTGGTGGACACCTCCCCCAACGTGATGGGCGTCGACCTGGCCGCCCTGGCGGAGAGCGGGAAGAACGACGATGTGAAATGGCTGGCCGGCTACTTCAACAGCGTCACCCCCACCCGGAAGAACCAGTACACCGGCATGTTTGAGGGCTACAACGTCATCGAGCTGGTGCTGGAGGGCTTCTCCGGCTACGCCATCGACCCCCAGCTCACCCCCACCCTGTATAAGCTGACCCACGAGGGCTTTGTCTTCAACAACTACTACACCGCCCTCCACTACACCAGCACCTCCAACGGCGAGTGCCAGACCCTGCTGGGTCTCTACCCCAAGAACGGCAACCCCATCACCATGAAGCGCACCGGCGAGGTTACATTTAAGGAGAACGGCCAGACCGTGGGCTTTAACGCCTACCTCACCCTGCCCCAGCAGCTCAAGCGGGCGGGCTACAACGTGCTGGGCTACCACGCCAACTCCGAGATGTACGGCCGCAAGGCTTCCCACACCAACCTGGGCTACGACTGGAGGCAGTTCGAGGCCGGCTTCGAGGGCCTGGAGCTGAGCGAGAGCGGTAAGCTCCTCTGGCCCCAGCGGGACACCCACATGATTTCGGCCAGCGTGGACGACTATATCAACAGCGACACCCCCTTCCACGTCTACTACCTTACCATCAGCGGCCACATGCCCTACTCCAACAACCGCATCGTGGCCCCCTACCGGGACACCGTCCGGGCCCTGCCCTACAGCGAGACCACCCAGAACTATGTAGCCACCGCCATGGAGGTGGACCGGGCCCTGGAGCTGCTCCTCCAGAAGCTGGAGGCGGCGGGCAAGCTGGACAAGACCCTCATCGTGGCCACCGGCGACCACATCCCCTACTTTAACGTGGACACCCTGGAGGAGCTGTCCGGCCAGACCTTCGGCAGCTCCAAGGACATGGAGAGCCTGAACGAAAAAAATATCAACTTCGATGTGTACAAAAACTCCCTTATCCTGTGGTCAGCCTCCATGGAGGAGCCGGTGGTGGTGGATAAGCCCTGCTGTCAGGTGGACATCCTGCCCACCGTGTCCAACCTGTTGGGCCTGGAGTACGACTCCCGGATGCTGTCGGGCAGCGACATCCTGTCTGACAGCGAGGGGCTGGTGATCTTCACCTCCACCTGCTGGCGGACCGACCGGGGCTTCTACAACCGCTTCACCCAGGAATTCACCCCGGCAGAGGGAGTCACTATGACGGCGGAGGAACAAGAAAATTACGTCTCCGCCATGAAGAAGCTGGTGAGTTATAAGCTGAAATCCACCCCGATGATTGTGGAAAACAACTTCTATAACGAGGTGTTCGGAGGGTGACCTCCTGCCTCCTCCACAAAACAGTTGCTTTTTTTCAATGGAGTGCTATAATAGAATCAACCTCAATCGGGCAGACTGAACAGAAGCCGCCCGCAAAGAAAGGAGCGCATATTATGAGCTTTGATCCCTATGAATTTGACCGCAGTCTGGGCCAGGTCCAGGAAACCCAGGGACAGTACACCGTAAAAACCTTTTTGTGGGTCGTGCTGGGCCTGCTGATTACCTTCGGCGTGGCTATGCTGGGCTGGGTGACCAATCTGACGTTGATTGCCCTGATTCATTTCCCCTATATCATGCTGGTGACGACCATCGTGACCTTTGGACTGGCCCTGACGATGTCGCTTCGCATCGAGAAAATGCGCGTAGGCACCGCCATTGCAATGTTTATCATTTTTGCCGTGGCTGAGGGCTGCATGATGTCCACCATTTTGTATGTATATCAGTTTGGCAGTGTGATTTTCGCGTTTCTGGCGGCGGCACTGTATTTCGTTCTGCTGGCGGCTTACGGACACTTCACCAAGACCGATTTGAGCGGCCTGCGGCTCATTTTGATTTCCGGCCTGCTGTTTGTAGTCCTCTTCGGCATTGTGAGCAGCTTTATTCCCGGCTTTGGCGCGATGGACCGGATCATGTGTCTGGTGGGTATCGCCCTCTTTCTGGGTTACACCGCTTATGATACCCAGAAGATCAAAGCGTATTATCAGTATTATTCCGGCTACCCGGACCTGCTGGCCAAGGCCTCCATTTTCTCTGCGCTGCAGTTGTACCTGGACTTTTTGAACCTGTTCCTGCGTCTGCTGCGCTATATGGGCAAGCGGAACAACTAAAAGAGTGGCATAGGACTGGCCCGTTCCCACATACCCTTTTACAAAA
>OFFG01001626.1_pt1 | contig 12970 bp, 13 predicted proteins | sample 1521331 | NCBI WGS metagenome assembly OFFG01 (sample SAMEA3504129, study PRJEB24116) | mouse gut metagenome | biome: mouse gut; feature: mouse-associated habitat; material: faeces | place: Denmark | collected 2011 | reverse complement strand
ATGTTACACGATGTTACAGGCAATGTTACACGGTTTTTCTAAAGCCACGCTGTACTCCGCAGTAGCCGCAGCGCATGGCCTTGGTGGACTTTTCCCACCCGGCGGCGGCCTCAAGGATGCTGTTGATTTCCGCCGTGTCACTGTATCGCATATCCTTTTGCCTGCCGTCCAGGGCCTCACACCACACCTCAAGGGCACACACCCGGTCACGGTCCACCAGCTTGATGTCACCCTGCACGGAGCCCGCCCAAAACATCCGGCGGCGGTCCAGGGGCCAGCTCTGCCAGTCCTCCGGCACCTGGCGGCTCAGGAAGTCCATGATGATGCCCTCACGGGCGCTGACTTCCCGGTGTTCCTCCTGCTTGACCTTGGCGGCCTCCTCCAGCTCCCCGCTGAGGTATAGGGGCTCCCCCAGTTGCCAGCGGACCTTGGCCTCCGCCCAGAGCTGGTCAATCTCACCGGGCAAGTCCGTCCAGACGCCCTTGGTGACCGGGGCCACCCCCACGTCCACCGGCCAAAAGCGGCGGTTTCCCGTGCGGTCCTGCAAAAAGTCCTTGGTGTTGGTGGTGCCGAAAAAGACACAGCACCGGGGCAGCTCCTTGACGTGGCGGCCATAGGCGGCCCGGAAACGGTCCGTCCGCAGGCTCAAAAACTGCTTGATGCGGGCCACGTCCGTGCGCCGGAAAGCGTCAAGCTCCGATATTTCCACCAGCCACACCCCCTGCAAGAGCTCAGAGGCCTCCTTGCCCTCAAAGGTGCGGATGCTGTCATTAAACCAGCCCTTGCTCATCTTATCCAACAGGGTGCTCTTGCCCAGGCCCTGGGGCCCGGCCAAGATGACCATATTGTCATATTTGCTGCCGGGCACCATCGCACGGGCCACGGCGGCGGTGAACGCCTTTCGGGTCACCGCCCTGGTGTATGGGGTATCAGCGGCCCCCAAGTAGTCCACAAAGAGGGTGTCAAGCCGGGGCACCCCGTCCCAGGTCAGGCCGTTCAAAAAGTCCTGTATCTCATTGAAAGCGTGAGCGGTAGCATGGAGGGAGAGGGCCCCGTCAATCTTCCCGTTGCCAGTGATATGGTGATAGCGTTCCATGTACCAATACATCCCCTCATTGTCATTGTCATCCCAGAGGCGGCGGACCGTGCGCCCATCCCACGGGAGTGCCCCCAGGACCTCACCCCGGCCCGCAAAGCGGTTGAGGGCAAAGCGGCCCTTGAGCAGCGGGTCATGCTCCAAGATAATCCACACGTTGTCAATGGTGGCCTTGGGGAGCCCTGTCTGGGTGTTCACGGCCAGCAGGGCCATCCAGTTTGCCGGGTCCTCAGTGTTGTCCCCCGCCACGCCCTCAAAGTCCTGCATGGCGTCCTGGTAGCGCTCTTGGCTCATGAGGGCGGCCACACCGGCGTCCTGCACGGCCAGCTCACACATGGCCACATAGGAGGGCAGGCGGTTGGTGGGCGTGCCAGGCTGGGCTTCATCGTCCTTGTCCCCAAAGCGGTGGAGGCGTACAAGGTCAAAGGCGTTGACCAGCCGATTGGAGCAGGGGTCCGTGGCGTGGTGGCTATATAAAAATTTGCCGTCATCGTAGACCACGGCTCCGCCGGTGGTGGAGCCGCCCAAGTAGGTGTAACGGCCCGGCATATCGTCCACGGGCTCATACATTCCGGGGATGAGCTCATCCATGGCCCGGAAAATGTCATAGGTGCGGCAGAAAGCCCCCACCACGCCCTTTTTGGCCTCCGGGTCACCCTGCTTGACGGCCAGCTTTGGGAGGCTCACAGCGCCCGGCACTTGCGGCCACAGGGTACAGTCACGCCAGTCCTCATATTGGGCCAGCAGGCCGTTGGCGGAAATGATGGGCCGGTCCTGCCAGAGATAGATATACTGGCTGTCAGCACAGCAGGAGGGCCAATACATGAGCCGGGACACCTCAAAAGTGGTGGGGTCCATGAGTTCCATGCCTATATACTCCGCCGCCTTGCGGGCCAGGGGCTCATATTCGTCCGCTGACACGGTGCGGTCAAGGGGCAGCAGGACCCGGAGCCGGGGGGCCGCCGGGCTGTGTTTCCGGGTGGAATAGATGCAATAGCCGCAGCCCAGGCCATCCACCCGGCGCAGTACGTCCTCCGTGCCGCCGGCGGGGATGTTGTCCAGGTCCAGGGTCAGGATGTCCCGCCCGGTCACGGCGTTGGCCTTGCGGCGGGGGCCGGAGAGGGGCCCCGCCATAAAGCCGCCCACGTCCTTGAGGTCATCCTGCTGGGCCTTTTTCATATTCAGATATTTTGACGGCCCGCCTTTTTTGCCGCCCTTTTATTTCCGCCCATTTCCGCCCTTTTGCCGTCAAACCGTTGCGGCGCAAGGGATTTCATCCGCCCTTGTCTGCTTGCGTTGACGGGCCGAAAAGCGATAAAAGCGAAAAAATAAGCGAAAAAAAAGCGGGGTAGCCTATGCGCTCTCCCGCTCCAGATACCGGCCTACCAGCGCCCTCAAAGGATCGGACTTGTTCCCGCTGCCCAGCTTTATGGCGGCGTTTTTCCAGGTCATGCCCTCCGAATAGCGGAGGGTCAGCACATCCCGCATGAAGTCATCCGGCACAGCGGCCAGCCAGCGCTCCAGGCTCTCAAGCTGGGCCATACAGCGCCGCCTCATGCCCTCTATGATCTCCCGCACCTCCTGGACCTTTTCCGGCCAGTGTGCGGCCTCATATTCCCGCTCAAGGCGCTCAAGCGCCTTGTCGTGCATCCTGATTTCACCCCGCAGGAAATAGAGCTGTTCAAGCTCGAAAGCTGTCATGGTCTGATACCCTCCCTTTTGTCTGCCAGCAGACGGCGCAGGTGCAGCTCCGCCCGCTCCAGTATGCGGGCCCCGCCGGACGCTTTCACCGTCAGGCCCTCATAGTAATAAGCCTTAATGGCCAGCCGCTCCTCCGTGGGGAGCTGTTCCAGGGCTTGCCGGACAGCTTTCCGGGTGTAGTCCCGTTGTATGCCGTCCTCCACGTCCTGGAGGGCCTGGGCCGCTTTGGGGTCCGGGATGAAGTCCCCAAAAGCGCCGCTATCCTCATCGCCCTCTTTGAGCCGTGCGTCAAGGCTCTTGGAGCTGTTTAGCGGGTCTTTCCTTTGGCGTGCCAGCCGAAAGCCCGTAGTGTCCGAAAAGTACGATTTCAGCCGCATTGCAAAAAAGGTGATAAACTTTGCACCGGCCTCCGGGTCATACCGCTCCGCAGCGTCCACAAGGGCAAAATAGCCGCTGTTGTAGAGGTCCCCAAACTCCACCCCGGCAAGGGCCGCTCTGTCAGGTCCCATGGCGTGCAGGAGCCGGTTGGCCTGGAGGGCCACAAAGCGTTCCACCTGTTCCCACAGCTCCGGGAGCCGGTCCCGCTCCCCAGCCTGTATCAACGCCACAAGCTCCTCATTTGTCATGGTGCAAGCCTCCTTTTTCCACTGGAAAAATCACGCCCTTTAGCGTGGCCCCGCATACTTTCATACCCTTGCCGCTAAGAGCCCGCCTTGGTGCCTCAAAATGGCACAGGGGCGGGCTTTTCACCCGCCCCTGGTACGGCGTTACTCAAAAGCGCCGGTAATGTTGGTGATGTAGCCGCCCTCACCGCTGGGCCCACGCTCCAGGCTTACCCGGATGTTGAACGCAAAGCCATTGGCGGCGGTCTTATTGGCAAAGATGTGATTGGCCCCGCTCTTGTAGTCCGCCGTGGCATCCTCCCACACGGGGGCCTCATCTTTGGCGTTGTTGGTGACCTCGACCGTATATTCGGCGTCGGCGGGGATGCTGCCGATAACGGAAAGGACGCAGATGGTGATAGGGGCGTCCGCCTCCATGGGGGCCTCCAGGGTAACAAAGGCGGAGGTCACGTTCTTAGTGAAGGTGAGCTTGTGGGTGGTGGTGGCTTTGCCGTCGCTGGCGGCGATCTCCAGGGCGTGGGTACCGTTGAGCAGCTGCATGAAGGTGTCGCCGTCCACGGCGAGGGTGTTCTGTGCGTCCGGGGTGGCGGTGAAGCTCCGCTTTTGCGCCCCGTCCACCTTTTCCTTCACGGTGATGGCGTCGCCGTCCGGGTCGTTTACGGAATAGCCCACGGTGAAGCCCTCTGTTTTTGTCCCCAGGTCGGAACCGGAGGGGCTGGCGCATGTAATGGCCGGGGGCGTGTTGTTGTTCACGGTCCGGGTGTCGCTGGTGGCATATCCGCTGTAAGCGGTCCTTGCGTCGTAGGCCCGGACCCGGTAGGCTACGGAGGCCCAGCCCCTGGTGATGGTGTCGGTGAAGTTCAGGGCGTTGCCCCGGAACACCTCGCTCCAGGCTCCGCCGTCCACTTGGCGCTCCAGGGCGTATCCGCTCAGGTTGCCGTCGCTGTCGGTGGAAACTCCCCAGGTAATGGTCAGGCTCCCGCCGCCCAGAACTTCGTTGGGGACGGTGATACTGGCCGGGACACTGGGCGGCTGGTTGTTGATAACCGTGACTTGGCTGCTGCTCTTGTAGCCGGAATAGAGGCCCTCGCTGTCATAGGCCCGGACCCGGTACATAACGCTTTCCGTGCCAAAGGGGACGGTGTTGGTGGTGCTTCTGGCGCTGCCCTTGTAGATATTGCTCCAGGAGCTGCCGCCGTTGGTACTGCGCTCCAGCTCGTAGCCCTCCAGGTTGCTTTCGGCGTCGGTGCTGGCCGTCCAGGAAATTTCGATGGTGCTGCCGCCCTGGATGGTACCCGGCACGTTGATGGTCCCCGGCGTAGTCGGGGCCGTGTTCGTGGTCACGCTGCCATCATCAGAGACCAAGAGGGAAGAGGGAAGGACCAAAGCGGGGCGGATGCCATAGGCGTTGGTGGCATCGTAGTTGTCGCAGCCGCCATCGGAATTGACGACCCGCACGTAGCTGGTGTTGTAGGTGCTCGGGGAGCGGAGCCACCAGAGGGTGGCGGAACCGTTCAACTTCGCAATGCGCTTGTTATTTGCGCTGGTGCCGGTCCCCGCCTCAAAGTACGCCAGCTTTGCGCCGTCAACCGGGAAATAGGGGTTGTTGCTGGTAGTCCATCCGCACTCATAGCCGGAAAGCAAGAAAATCTTGCAGGAGAGGCCGTTGGCCCCGTTGCGGTCCGTGCCGCCGCTGCCGCCGTTCTGCCGGTACGGGAGCTTGACCTGTTTGATCTGCGCTTGGATGTTGGCGTCAAACTTTGCGAGGAATGTGCTATTGAGGTAGTTGTGAATGGTGCTGCTTTCCAGCTTGTTCACGCTGCTGCTGTGCCACGGCCTGTTTTCGTAAATGTCCTCAAGCAGGAGCCAGGTGCCGTCACAAGAGGCGTCATAGATGCCGCTGGGCTTGCCCTGGTGAACGACGATAAAGTTTTTCTTTACGCCGTTCAATTTCAGTTGGACCTTGCTGCCGACGGCCTTTGTGCTTAATGCTGCGCTTGCCATTGGTGTGTATCCTCCTTTAGGTGGTTATTCCCACGGGGGTATCCCGTCCGGCCTGACGGCCAGGGCGGGGGCCTCCGGCGGGTGCTGGGGTTGGCTCCGCCGCTGCTGTCTCAACCGGCGGAGCTGCCGGACGGACGGCGAGGCGGTGATCTTGCGCCGGGGCTGGAGCGGCTCTCCAATGATGGCCCCGACTTGCTCCGCAATCTTAGAGCGGAGGGCGTGTGTGTCGCCGTGGGCGGCGTGGGCGTCCCAGGCGGTCCAACTGTCCTTAATTTCATCCTTTGTAACCTCACCCGCCGGGTAGGCGGTGCGCCAGTACTTAATGCGGCCCTTCATGCGGTTAATGCTGTCCCGCCTCAATTTCTGAACGACGGCCCCGGTATCCGTGAGGTAGGCGTGAAAGCCGAGAAAATCAATGCCGTTTCGGAGCGGGAAAATGGCGGTCTTGTTGTTCAGCTCAAGGCCCAAACCGCCGACGATGGTCCGTATATCCCGGAGTAGGCCCTGCAGCCGCTCTTTGCTTTCCTCAATAATGAAAAAATCATCCATCTGCCGCCCGTAGTAGCGAACGCCGAAACGCTCCTTTATGGCGTGGTCAAATTCATCCAAAAACATGAGGGCGAAAAGCTGACTTGTTTGGTATCCCAGGGGTAGGCCGTCGGTCGTGTCGATGTAGGTAAAAAGCAGCTCCAAAATCTCAAAGTCAAGGTTACGCTTTTCAAAAAGGGCTATGAGCTTTCTTTTTAGGAGCGTGTGGTCGATGCTGGCAAAGAAATGACGTACATCCCCTTTCAGCACCCAACCGTCGGCGTTCCCGTGTTTGCGGTAATAGTCGGTCATAGCCCACTTGAGCCGTCCGAGGCCGTCATGGGTGCCTTTGCGCTTTTGGCTGGCGTAGTTGTCCCGGATAAAACTGCGGGTTATGGCGTCATAAAGGACGTTGTCCGTGATCGTGTGGAGGACAACCTTGTCCTTAAAAGATGGGGCCTGGACCAGCCGTTTCTTTGGCTCATAAACATAGAACAGCTCAAACTTTCCGGGGCGGTGCCGCTTCGCTTTCAGATCGTCCGATAGGTCTTGTGTATTCTCTAAAACCTCTGCCTCATATTGGGCCGTTGCCGGTTTCTTTGTCTTGCGCTTTCTGGCCTCTAAAAAGCCGTTGTATAGGACCTCAAATTCGCATAGTTCCTGATAGGTCATTCGCCTGGGTCCCTTCTTCCTCCAGCCGGGGGTGCAGGGGAGGCTCCCCGGCTGGCTGTCCTCCTAACGCTGGCCGCCTCCCCTCGGTAGCTCGCTGCGCCCCGTAGGGCGGCAAGCCTCAGCGTGATGTATTTATCGTCGGCCCGTGGGCCTCCGAAAGGATATAGCTCCCTTTGATTAGATGGTGTACTGCTTTCGGCCTCTTTACGGGGCTTACTTGTCCTAACGTTCCATCAGAGCGGGGCGAACGCCATAGGTGTTATTGGCGTTGTTGTTGTTATACTGGCCATCGGAGTTGACGTTCCACACGTTGTTGGTGTTGTTGGTGTTCGGGGAGCGGAGCCACCAGTTGGTGGCGGAAACGAGCTATACCCTGTTGTAATACAAGGCGGGGGTCCGCCGTGTATCCTCATTCCCCGGCTTTATATTGCCGGATGGCCTCTTTCACAAGGCCGATCTGCTGCCGGTTCCTTACGGCCTGGGCCTGGTCCCGGAGGCTTTTCGCTCTGCCGCCGTCGTTCTTGCGCCACTTCCCGGCCATGCGCTTAACGTCCATGACCTTCCCGGTCCAAACGCCGCCCTTTGCCGTGCTGATAATCTTTTCATCCATGCAAAGGGTGATATACTCCAAAAGGAGGGAGCAGCCGTCAAGGACGGCGTCAATCTTGTGGAGGCGGCTGTCGTACTCTGTGAGGAAATGGGTATTGTTGGCGGCGTGAACGTCTAAAAGGATTTGCTTTGCAATCTCCCGCATATCCTGGCCGTAAAACCGGAAAGCGGTTTTTGTAAAGCCCTCTTTCTGCTTGCGGTCAACGGCGTTGATGGCCTGGGAGCAGACCTCCCTTGCGTCCCGGATATCCTCAAGGGCGGCGATCTTGTGTAGAATCGCTCTAACGTCTTGGGGGCTAATATCATCGGAAACGACTTTTGTTGCCTGTTTGGTATACTTCAAAAGCTCCCTTGCTTTGACGCCTAACAGAAATTCCTTATCGGCCATCTTTCGCCCTCCCGCTTAAAATTCAACCCGTTTTTGGGCGGCGTTCCAGACGCCCTCAATGCGGAGCTTGCTCAAGTCCTCAAAGGTGGCCGTGAACGGGTTCCCGCTGACCTCCGTGTTATAGCGCAGCTCCATAAGGGACATTCTGGCATCCATAGCGTTGAAATCCGCCTTAATGGCCGGGTGGGCCTGGGGGTCCGTGTTGTGGGCGTCAATCTGCGCCTGGGACTGGACCAAAAAGGCCGGGAGCATAGTGCTGGTACAATATGCGCCTACGTCCTCCGCCGTCATGAACGCTTCGGGGGAATAGTCGATAATAACCTCCGCCCCCTCCCCGATAGTGATGCTGATCGGGTACCGCCGGACGTCGAGGCCGGTGGTGCTGTATGCGCTCACCCATTGCGGGTAGTCCCCCAGGACGCCGTAGTAAAGCATAACCTCGCTGCCGTCTTCATCCTGGGCGAAAACGCCAAACTCCCTAATCCAGAAACCGTGGTCAAGGCCCCCGTTAAGGTCGGAGCGGTATTCCACGGTCATGTGGACGGTGTCGCCGTCGTAGGTCGGCTCATTGGAAGTACCGGCGGCGACCGGCTCCACAAGGTCCTCAAGGTCCCCCGGAAAAACTTCATCCGGGCATACCCCTTGCCCCATCATGATTCTGGAAATCTTGAGGGGCATCTTTGCCGCCAGGATTTTGGCGATCAGTTCCCGGCCCCGCCGGGGGATGGTGCATCCGTATTGGCTCATTGTCTCATTCCTCCAATTCTGGCAGTCTGGTTTCGCTGATATTTTGCAGGGCGGCGGTAGCCTTGCCCTTACAAACGGCGGTTAGTGTGGTGCTGAAATCCTCAAGCCGTGGGAGCCTTGTCTCTGTGACCGGCAGGAGCGGCCTTACGCTGATACGCTGGACGGCTGTCATGTCATGGGGCGGCAATTCCTCAAGGAAGGGGAGGGCCGTCTCTGTGACCGTCTGGACCGCCACTGCGGCGTGTTCTATCAGCTCCGGCATAACGGTGGTGTCGTTCTCTTTCAAGGCCGGGAGGGCCGTCTCTGTGACCGTCTGCAATGTTGCCGAGGCCCTGCCTATGATGGCGGCGGTAGCAAAAAGCGGCTCAAGGGTTGGGAGGGTGGTGCTTTGCGGCCCGTCCCCCAGAACGGGGGTAAGGTGGAGAAGGTTGCCGGGAAAAACCGGCTCAATCTCCGGGAGGGTGGTTATGGGCATCGGCCTCCCCAAAAACGGGGTTATATAGACCTTGCCGTCAAGCTCCAAATAAGTAATGATGCTGTCAAGCCAGCTTGTGAGCCGTTTCACGCTGGCGATCATTCGGCGTAATTCCTCCATCATTTTCGGGGTAATCATCCCGGCTATGGGGATTTTTACCTGGAAATGGTGAGGCTCCCCGCCGTAGTTAAACCATTCATCAATACCGCCGTTGCCGAAAACCGCCTTTATAACCCAGTCAACCGCCGCCGGGGTCCCCAGGCTGGCGTAATAGGGCAAGGTCCCTTTTATCAAGGTCCGCTTTGTCTCCAGGGGGAGGCTGTCCTCATAGGCCGGGGTTCGCAGCTCAACGGCCAAATAATCAAGGATTCTTTCCTCCAAACTGTCAACAGCGGCCATGAGCCGGGTCCGCTCCGCAAGGGCTAAAATGCGGAGTTTCTCCTGCAGGACGGCGTAGGCGATGGCTATCGTCTCCGGGTTGTGCCGGAGGCTGTTGCTCAAAAGGTCGGTGATCTGCCCGTCGTGGATGTTAATCATCTTCCAGCCCTCCATAGGACACCTTTACGGTGCCTAGCTGGGCGACCTCCGTGTCCCCTATGGGGGTATATTCGGGGCTTACCATGATGGGCCGTTTAGCTCCGGCCTCCCGGATGCGCCGTATCAGCTCCGAGGGGTTAATGTCCCGGCCTATTTCCGTGGTCTGCCACCTGTTATAGGCTGCTATGGCCTCTGTTACCCTGCTTTGGATGGCGGTGGCCTGGGCCTTGTTGGAGCGGCCTATGTAGTAGGTCAGCTCAAGATCATAGGTCCTTACGCCGGGGGCGGAAACGGTTACAAGGTCCGTCATGGGCCGGACCTCCCGGTCCTGGAGAAATTCCTGCAAGCCCTCTATAACCTCTTGCCCCGGCAGGGTCCCGTCCCGCATCAAAATGTAGACCTCCGCCTTTCCCGCCTCCTGCAGGGAAACGGGGCGCACCGAGCCGATATCCGTGTTGTAGGTTTTGGCCCAGTATGTATAGGCGTCCTGTGGTCCGGCGGTGCTGTAGCCGGAGGGGGCTAAATAGGTCCGCTCCGCAAGGCTGGTATCGTCCTCAAGGTCCGTGCCGCCGGAGGTGTCTGTAATGTTCTCTACGCTCTCAACGTATGGGATCGGGTCCACCAGCACGTTGATCTGGCCCTTGAGGAAATTGTTTCCCTCAATGCCGACCTTTGTGCAAATGGCGTCAACGTCTACAAACCCGGCCCCGGCGGGGGCCTCCGCATATTCCTCCGTCATGAAATAGACGCCGTCCCCGTTGGTGGCCCTGGTACCAGCCGGGATGCCGATGGCGTAGTCCCGGACCGCCGAAAGGGTAAAGCGGATTGTCGTCCTGGCCGCTGTGGCCTGCTGCCGGGTAACACGGCGGTTTCCGGCGAGGCTGTCCAAAAATTCCCCATAGCTGTATTTCAAAAGGTCCTGTTTCCCGGCCCGGTCCACATATTGCTCAATCTGAAACAGGTCCAGGGCTATGGCGTAAAGCTGTACCCGGTTCGGGTCCGCCGCTCCGAGGCTCACCGTCTTGCCGGTGACCTCTTTGTATCGCTTCTCATAATTGGCAACAAGCCGCTGCATCATGGCGTCCAGGCTGTCATTGTCAATAAAAGAAACGTCCGGCAAGTCGAAAACTGATTTTAGTAAATTATCCAAATGCAAGCACCACCTTTGCGCCTAATTTCCCTTGTACGCCGTCCGCCTGGAAGTCAACCCGTGAAACCCTAACCCGTGGCTCCCACTTCTCTACCGCCTCAATAGCTGCAACGGTAAAGAGGCCCTTTGCTACGTTTGGCGGAAAATCCAAATAGGAAACGTCAAGGCCAAAGTCCCGGTATAGGGGGCAAGTGCCGACCGGGGTCAAAAGTAGGGTGTGAACGTTGCGGACGATCTCCTTGCGGACGTCTGTATCGCTCTCCCCGTACTCAAAACCGACCTCAATGCCTGACAGGTCCATATTGCCCCTCCTTCCCGTTACTGGTATTCTTCCATCGTTATGTTGAGTTTTGCGTTAGTCAAGGCCCCGTTGTTGTATATGGTTTCCCACGCCTCTCCTACGGTGGTCAGCCTCCAATACAACCGGCCCACGGGTCTGCCTCCAATGATAAAGGGGTGAATCTCCCCCAGCTCCGAGGCCCTCTCCATGCGCTCAATAATTGCCCTGGGGTCAACGCCGTAATTGGCATCAAGGGCAATTTCAAAGGTCACTTTCTGGAGGTTCGGCCTCAAATACTCGACTTGGTCCTCTAGGCCGATGCGGCTATGGGTTGCCCAGGCGGAGCCGACCGTCCGGTTCATGTTCCGAAAGGTCAGGACCATGTCCTCGCTTACGCTGAAAAAAATAGCGGTTCCCCAGTTTGCTAAAGCCACGGCCTATCCCTCCTTTAGTTCGGCTCTCCCGTGGTGCCTCCGCTGTCGCCGGAGTGCGTGTGGTGGGCGAGGCTCACTTGTTTGCCATCCGCTACAACGTCCCCGGTAACGGTAATGAGCGGGGTAGTGATCTTGATTCCGGCGGGGGCCGTTATCTCAATGGAGCCGTCTGCCTTGACCTTTATAACCGTGGTATCGTTGACGGTTAGGGTAAAGTCCTTTGTCGTCTTAATATCATAGGTGCCGGTTATAAACTCCAAATACTCAAGGGCTGCGTGGTCATACCGTTGGTAGGCGTCCCAGTATTTTCGGTTGTAATCTTTGCGGTAAAGTTCTTCCTGCCCCTCCGGGGGGCGGTGGCCGTCGTGCCAAACGGGGCCGAGAATCACGGCGGCGCACGTCCCGTTGGATTGATGGGCGACAAGGACTTGGTCCCCCTCTTTCGGCATCCAATACTGCCACGCAAGGAAAGAAAAGGTTGCCGTCGTGCTGTCGTTCAAATCCTCATAGGTAACGCTTGCTTTCCCGTTTGGGTAATCAATCTTTGAAAGTTTGCCTATCCTCAAGTATCCCTTTTCGTAGGACACGATTATCCCCCCTCTGAAACGGTGCTTGAGATGGCCGTTGGGCTTGAAATCCGAGGCTCAACCTTTCGGAGGTTAAGGCTCATTTTGTAGCCGCTGCCGAGGCTGTGGGTCACTTGCTCAACGTAATATTTGCCGGAGAGCCGCTGTAACCCTGCAATCTCTATTGTGTCCGAGGCGATCAGCCCCGGCCTTGCCATCATGGTTATGCTCATTGTGGTGGTGCCTTTGTTGGCATTGTTCACCGCCGCCAGGGCGATGGCCGTCGCCTCTGTGAGGTTTCCCGCCGGTTCGTTGCTTGTCAAAAGCCGTTCCTCTGTCCCGGCCTTTACTGTAAAGGTCTTGTTTTTATCGCTGTTGGTATACTGATACCGGACGCCGGTGTAAATGCCGGTGAGGGTGGTGTCCCAGCTCCATCCGGGGTCAAAATCCGCCTCTGTCAATACAAACTTTGGGCCTTTGGCCTCGTAGTCCGCCTCTGAAAAAACCACAAGCCGGTCATTGTAGATTTTGAGGGAAAGGCCGTATTTCTCAACGAGGCCGCTGTAAAAATCGCAGTCGTTCTGGTTGTTCTGTTCGACCTTCTCAATGCTTATGTCTGTAGCGTCAAAGAAAAGGGAAACCCCGGCCCGTCCTGCTACCATCTGCCCGATCTGCTGCAGGGTGGCTTTCTCATAGGTTTCCGTCCGGTCCTCCGTCTTAAAGCTGGTGGAGGTGGGCAGAGCTATGGCGTCAAGGTTCATTTTGATGGGTCCGCCGCTAAAACTGAAATCATCAACGCCAAAGGTGCCGCAGGGAAACTGTATGATCTGCCCGTCTGCCGTCCAATTATGGAGGAGGATGGTGGGTATAAGCTTGTCCCCCTTCACGGGAAACCAGGGGCCTATCCACTTCCGGTCCCGGTCATTGATAACGGCCCGGATGCTGTCGCTTTTCCCGGAGGCTACGTCCGTATACTCAAAGGAATTGATATACCCGGCGATCTGCTCCGTGGCGTTTGCGCCGTTGTAAAGCATGGAGACGGTTGCTCTGCGTGCCAGCATGGTCTATTTCCTCCATTCCGGCAAGTCTCCCGCCGTGTAGGTGTCTGTTACGTCGGGGACAAAGACCACAACGCCGCCGGGAAACACCTCAATATCCAA
>OFFG01001619.1_pt1 | contig 13027 bp, 13 predicted proteins | sample 1521331 | NCBI WGS metagenome assembly OFFG01 (sample SAMEA3504129, study PRJEB24116) | mouse gut metagenome | biome: mouse gut; feature: mouse-associated habitat; material: faeces | place: Denmark | collected 2011 | reverse complement strand
CTGACCTTCGAGGACGAAATGGGCCGCTGGACTTTGCGCCATACCGCCGCCCATGTGCTGGCTCAGGGCCATCAGGGCGGGAAAGGCGGCGGAATTGGGGTGGACGGTGGCCACCTCGTGGGAGTCCTCATAATCCAGCGCATGGACCAATGCTCCGTTGGCCAGGGCGGCCAAGGTGGGAGTGGTGCGCTCCTCCCGGCCCAGCACGGTGCACCGTCCGGCCCCCTGAGCCGCCGCGAAGGCGGCAAAGGGGGCGGAGGCGGCGTCCAGGCCCTCGGCGCCGGAGTAGGCGTAGCTGCGCTTGAGCACGGCGGTGCGCAGGGCGGCGCTCTGGTCCCCGGCGGCGGCGAGGCCGCCGCCGGACATGGACTGGCGCACGGCGATGAGCGCGCCGGTGATCTCGTCGTCCAGGCGCACGCTTGTCCGGGATCCGGCGGCCAGGGCGCTGGCGTACTCCAGCTGCTGGGCCTGCTCCTGAAGGGAGCGCAGGGCGTTGGCGTCCTGGAGGGCCTGGGCGCTCTGGTAGATCTGGGCCACAGTCCCCCCGGCGCTGACCCGCTCCCCCTCTCTCCGGCTGGAGTAGACCAGATCTCCGCCTCCCGGCAGCACCTCCTCGTCCCGGACCACGTAGCCGGAGACGGTGACCGCCCGCTCCCCCACAAAGCTGTAGGCCAGGGTGGTGGTATAGGGGTCTGTGAAATAGGAGGCGGCGCTGAAGCCGAAGTAGATAATGACAGCCAGAAAGACGGCCGCCATGGCCAGCTTGGTGGCGAGGGTGCTGTTTTTCATATGTATTGGTCTCCTTGGACGGCGGGGGTGTGTTTCTACGGGCCTACAGGGTGTCCTCCCACTCGGTCAGGTCCACGCTCCTGCTGGGGCTGACGGTGGAGATGGCGTGCTTGTAGATCAGGTTCTGCTTGCCCTCGGCGGTGAGGACCACGGTGAAGGCGTCAAAGCCGGTGATGGTGCCCCGCATCTGGAAGCCGTTGACCAGAAACACGGTCACCTGGGTCTCGGTCCGCCGGGCGGATGCCAGGAACACATCCTGAAGGTTAGGGGATTTTGCCATAGTTGTTCTACCTCTCTTTCATTGGTGAGGGGCATTGCCCCAGGGTCCCGGCCGTACCGGCGCGGGCCCTGGGCCTATTGTAGTCCCTGGGCGGTGAGGATTTCTGTCACAATTTGGAGAGCTGCCTGAAAATCCCTCTTTTTTTCCCAGTAAATCCAGCGGATGTCCTGATTTCGCCGCAGCCAGGTCAGCTGCCGCTTGGCGTACTGCCGGGACCGGCGCTTCACCAGCTCCACAGCCTCCTCCAGGGCGCACTGCCCGTCCAGGGCGGCGAGGAGCTCCTTGTAGCCGATGGCCTGGAAGGCGGTGGCGGAGCGGGGCGTCCCCGCATCCAGCAGTGAGCGGACCTCCTCCAGAAGCCCTGCGGCCAGCATTCCGTCCACCCGCCGGTCGATCAGCTCCCGCATGTCCGCCCGGTCCCGAAAGGCCAGGCCGATGTACACGGGGACATACCTGGGGGGCTGCTCCCGGCTCTCCCGATCGTGCTGGGAGATGGTCTGTCCGGTCTCCCGGTAGACTTCCAGGGCCCGGAGGATCCGCTTGTGGTCCGCCGGGTGGAGCCGCCGGGCCGCCTCCGGGTCCACCCGGGCCAGCTCCTCCAGCAGCGGCCCGATCCCCTCCTCCTCCAGCTGACGCTGGAGGGCATGGCGGACCGCGCCGCCGGCGCTGCCGGGGGCAAAGCTCCGGCCTGCGATGATGGCGTCCAGGTAGAGCCCCGTACCGCCGGCCAATACGGGAAGTTTATTTCTTGATAAAATATCCTGTATGCACTCATCCGCCGCCGCCGTAAACCGGGCGGCGGACCAGCTCTCCGCCGGGTCCGCCACCGCCACCATATGGTGGGGGATTCCCTCCATCTCCTGGGGGATGGGCGCGGCGGTGCCGATGGTCATGCCCCGGTAGATCTGCATAGAATCTACGCTGACCACCTCGCCGTTGAATTGTTGGGCCGTCAGCACGGCCAGCCGGGTCTTTCCGCAGGCCGTGGGGCCGACGATACAGGGGAGGATGGGAGGCATGGCTTCTCCTTTTACGCAGTCGTTTCTATGGAGGCGGCCCCAGGGACTGTGGGCCCCAGGGACTGCCGCAAGGATACGGACTCGTCCATCAAAAGAATATATTGTCCTATTCTACGCCCTTTTGAACATTTTTTCAATCTCATATTTTGACAATTTCACCTTCACCGGCCTCCCGTGGGGGCAAAACTGGACCTCCCCGCTCTGTACCTTGTCAATCAGGGCCCGCAGCTCCGCGGGGTCGCTCCTCCAGCCCCCCTTGATGGAGGCCTTGCAGGCCATGGTGTGAAGCATGGCGTCCCGGGCGGCGGCGGGGTCCGCCCCGCCGGAGAGGAGCTTGTCCGCCAGCTCCTCCAGGGTCTCCCGGATGCGCCCGGTCTCCAGGTCCGCCGGCGCGGCCCGCACCACGATGCACCCCGCGCCGAAGTCCTCGGCCTCAAAGCCAAACTCCTCCAGCAGGGGCAGGTTCTCCAGCAGCAGCGCCGCGTCCTCCCGGAATTTGCTTTCGTAATCCGCGTCCACATCCCAGTTATCCCACCCCAGGGAAACCTCCTCTGCCATAAGGAAGGTATTCAGGGCATATCCTTCGCCCTTCAGTTCACGGCCATTCCTCTTATCCACAAAGGATTCCATATAACCCTTTTCATTGAAAGTCACTTTCACCGCGGGTGTCTCAAGAACCTCCCCGTCCATGGAGAATACAGAAGGCTCCTCCTGGTAATCCGCTGTCATTGAGAGAACCCTGCTGCCGAAAGCCGGAATTGTCACACCCATCACAGCCAGAAGCCGCCTGCCATCCCGGTCCTCCACTACCTGCTGACGATAATTGCCATCCACATAATATCCCTCAAAAGGAAGGTAGAGAACGTCGCTTCTGTCAAAGGAAAGCGTATTGACAACCGTGACGGTTTTGTTTTCTGTTTTCTGCGCCCATTTTTCCAACAGCCCCTCTGTCTCTTTCCGGGCCTCTTCCATAATATGGGACACCGCTTCCACGGCTTCGTCATGGGCCCTGGGAATACAGGTTCCGGGCAGAATATCGTGGAACTGGTTTATCAGCATCTCATTGGTCAGCGGATCAATTTTCTCCGGCGAAACTGCCGCACCGCTGCGGACCGCATCCCACACCGTCAAAAACTCCAGGTCGCGGAGTGCAAACTCTGCTTTCCGGTTATTCCTCTTGATCACATGCTGGTTTGTCAGGGTTCCCCTGTGCAGCTCCAGATACAGTTCTCCGTTGTAAGTAGAAGGATCCGTGATATTCTGCTCCAGATCCTGCATAAACTTACTCACGGTAGTATGGGAGGCCCTGGGCATCCCCTCCATATCCTTCATTCTCTCCGCCATCTCAATCATACCGAATTCCGGACCGCCGCCCCCATCGCCGAAGCCGTAGGAGATCAGGCGCATGTTGGAAACGGCACGTTCCTTTATGGTATTTTCCCCTGCTTCCAGCAAATTACTGGATATATTTTCCGGATCCGGCCAGATGTGGGTACGGTTAAAATGAACCAGCACCTGGGAACCGTCTATTCCCTTCCAGTAAAACGTATCATAGGGAAAAACATTGGTGTCATTCCATGCCATTTTGGTGGTCAGGAAATACTTCACCCCGCAGCCCTGCATGATCTGGGGCAGGGAAGCGCTGTATCCAAAGGTGTCAGGCAGCCAGAAGGCATCTGAAGTAAAGTCAAAGTTCTCCCTTGTAAATTTCTGTCCCCACACAAACTGCCGTATCATGTATTCACCGGAGGGAATATTGCAGTCGCACTCAATCCATACCCCGCCGTTTGGCTCATACCTGCCTTCCGCCACTCTCTTTTTGATATCCTCAAAGAGCGCCGGGTACATTCTCTTGATAATGTCGCTGTGGTAAGCTGAGCTTTGTACAAAAGTATAATCCGGATACTGATCCATAAGGTTCATCTGGTTTGCATAGGTTCTGGCACATTTTTTCTCTGTCTCGCCCCTGTGCCACAGCCATGCGGTATCCATGTGGGAATGCCCGATCAGCCCGGCGTACGGTGCAGAGGAAGCGTTTTTCTCCCCCATCACCTTTTTCAGGATCTGTCCGGCCCGGCGGATCTGCCCGCGGAATACCTCCTGATCCTCATTTTCAAAATCATAGGAAATAAAATTGTGGATTTCCAGCATGGCACGCACAAAAGCAGCCCTGCGGAAACTGTTCTTGTCCAGCACCTTCACCATCTGATTGGCAGTCTTCAAATCAAAATAAAAGTCTGCCAGCTCTTCATCCTTCCGGCAGATGTTCACCGGATGATACTCAATGCGGTAATGCTTCTGGGCCTCAATCAGGAACGGCTGCGTTCCCTTGATGTAGTGGTTGGCATAATATTCAAATGCCATCTCGATGGTCTTCCCGCCCTGAGCCTTTTTACAAAGCATGTCGCAGTAATGATTGCCGTGGCTGTGCACAATCATCTTGGAGGCAAAATTGCCATAGGGCTTTCCATCCACCCACAGCATTCCCTCATATCCCCTGATTTTCGGGTAGACAAACAAAGTCTCCCCATCCAGTTCCCCGGGCACGGTGTAGCTGCCCTTAAACCAGCAGTAGATCCCTTCCCCCTCGAAGACGGTCCCGTCCTCGCAGGGCGTAAAGCAGGCATCCTCCGGCACATCATGATGGCTTCCATCCGTCAGGAAAGCCTTCATGGGCACGGTTCCCACTGTGTAAAATAATTTGGGCTCCAGCATTTCCTCCAGTCGTTTCAGTTTCCCCAGCATTCTCTCAAGCTGCTTCTCTGTGTACATTTCCAAGTCCTCCCATTCCAGTTCCGTATCTGTCTTTTGCACAGATCGCTTTCTGTCTCGAATATGGACTCATTGTACCACAACCGCGGCGATTTGCAATCCGTAAAATGAAAATACAAAAAAGTTTATTCATCAGTCATAGTCTACGCTGACCAGACACAGCCCTTTGGCCAAAGCCGTGGGGCCGGCCTTCTGTCTGTCCGGGTTTTCCAGCACCGTCCGCACCTGTTCTGCCGTCATTCTGCCGCATCCCACCTCCAGCAGCGTCCCCACCATAATCCGCACCATATTCTGCAGAAAACCGTTTCCATGAAACAAGAAATGAATATAATCTCCTTTGTACGTTATGTCAATTCTGTCAACCGTGCGCACGGTTGACTTTTTCATCCTGGGATTCACACAGAAATTCCGGAAATCATGCTGTCCTTTCAGCAACTTTGCCGCCTCCAGCATGGGTTCCAGATCCGGGGTCTCCTCCAGCCTGGTACAATATTTTCTGTCAAACACGGACTTGACTTTTCCCACATGGCAGGTGTACTGGTATGTCTTTCCTATGGCATTGTACCTGGCGTGAAACCTGGGCGAGGCTTCCCGCACCTCCCTTACCGCAATATCCTCCGGCAGATAAGCATTCATATAATCCCGTATTTCCTCCGGAAAGCGCTCCGTCTCCAGGAAGGCATTGGCCACCATGCCCTTTGCATGGACGCCGCCGTCCGTGCGCCCGGCCCCGATAACCTCGACTTCCCTGCCGCACATCCCTGTCAGCACATTTTCCAGTTTCCCCTGAATGGTATTTTTCTCCGGCAGACGCTGCCAGCCGTAATCCCGGCTGCCGTCATACTCTATCAGAAACTTATAGTTCTTCATCAGAATTCACTTCCTTCTTTTATCTTTCCTGCCTTTTTCAATACCTGTGTCACAGGAAGCGCAAGTATGCCGCCCAGCAGGGCCGTGACCAGCTGTGGCAGGGAAAAAGTGCCTGAAATGACTGTGGCCTGGGGCTCGGGCAGTCCCAGAATCACGGGCACCGCCAGCTTTACAATGCCCAGATATAAGACCAGGAATTTTGCGGCTGCCGCAAACACCAAAACCGCCGCCTGTTCCATGTACTTTTTGCTGCCCCGGCACCACTTCCCGGCCAGAAGCCATACCGACACAAGTGTCAGATTTCCAAGAGCAATAAAAGGAATCAGACTCCAGAGTGGTCCGATTCCTGACAGCTTTGCCATAATCGGCGAAATCACGGCCACGCAGGCTCCTGCCCCCAGCCCGCAGGACAAAACTGCCACAATCAGAATCGCATTTACCAAAGTTCCTGTGATAATTGTGTTTCCCAATGGCGCCGTCACTGCCTGAGCCGCCACCAGCAGCGCAATCAGCGCAGCCGTACGTGTTATCCAGAATATTTTGCTTTTTTGCTTCATGTTCCTACCCTCCGATGTATTTTCAGGCGCAGCCGTCACTTGTGGAAAAAAACGGTTCCCACTTCACTGCCCTGCCGTTTCCATACTGCTTTACCCGCATGTCCCCTGTCTCAAGAATCGCCGTATCCTCCTCCAGCCATGCCCTGGCGGCCGCTTCCCCCGGCATCAGCGTCCAGTTCTGCTCCTTCACCGGCCCCGAGGGGGATGCCTAAAAACGGATACTGTCCCTGCCGCAGGCAGAAATCCTTCCCCATTCCCCTTCCCTGATAAAGTAGATGGCATTGTCTTTCACTTCGTACCTCATATCAACCTTCCTTTCCGAAAATACATCGCCGGTATTCATTCTCTTACCATTTTACACATTTTCCCGGACAGATGCAACATCTGCCTGGGCAATGAATTTCTGCCCATGCGGATGCCTTTCTGCCTGGGCAGTGCACTTCTGCCCATGCAGTGCACTTCTGCCCATGCGGATGCCTTTCTCCCTGGGCAGTGAATTTCTGCCCATGCAATGCCTTTCTGCCCAGGCAGTTCCATATCTCCCCATACGGATGCAATTTCTGCCAGGAACAAAATACACAAAAAAATCCCGGCACTGTCGGGTTTTCCGCCTCCAGCGCCAGGAAATTCCTGTTCTTCTTCCCTTATTTCTCGTTCACCGCAATCCAGATCTCGCAGGCATAATCCGGATCACTGACCTGGTCCGAGGGATACACTTCCAGTTCTATCCCCTGGCCATACTCATATCTGCTGCTCTGGGGAAAAAACTCCGAGACAATTTTCCGGTACGTCTCCTCAAAGGCATCCGGCATCTTCCCCCGGCAGGGAAATACGGCAAAGGTCCGCGCCGGAATCTCCACAATCTCAAGCCCTTCCTCTTCCACCGGTCTGCCGTCGTACTCCACGCCAATGCCATAGGGAAATTCCTCTCCCTCCATCTCCGCCGAAAAACATATGCCCAGCAGTCCCTTCAGCCGGGGTTCCCCGGGGTAACAGTCCACCAGTTTCTTTGTGGTTCCATCTGCCGCACATTCCCTCCAGAATGCGGAAATATCTGCCGCAGCCGTTTCTTCCCCGGGCTTATGCACTGTCTTCCGTCTGCAGATCACCTGAAAAGCATCCATTTTTTCAATTCTGTAATCCATTGTCGTTCCTCCGTAACCATAGTACAGTAGACTAACAACGGCTTTTCCTGATATTCTATGCTTTGCTTTGTTAAGTTTCCATTATCCCTGCTCACTTAAATTTTAAATCATGCAGCCTGTTATCGCTGATAAATTTCTTCTTTCTTGGGTCGCCCTCTGCACGGTAAATGGCTAAACTTTCCAAGTCAAATATGGAACTCCAAACTGTTTCAAAGTCTGGCTCATTGTCATATTGGCACATAAATCCATAATCGCCTTTCAAGAGCTGCTCGGTAGTCTCAATATAATCGTCCCTTATCTTCCCCGAAGAAAAGCTGTCTATGACAACCTTATACCGCTTGCGGGAATCATAATCATTCCCATTTGCATCGTCATAGGGCTTCATTTCATCAGAAGTAAAACTATTGACAGTACAAACAATCCTGTTTCCATAAAAGATTTCCGCTTCACGGACTTTTTTGAGAGTCGGCGTACATTCGATTACTACCATATTGCCGCTTTTATCGGCAAGTAAAATGTTACAGTTAGAAGCGATCGGCAGATTCATAAGTAACGAAACTGCCTGCTTTGTATCATTTGCCTTTTCAAGCAAATACCGTACAATAAAACATGAGTTAAACCCTGCCTTTATCTTTTTAAGGTCGGTCATTACAAACGTCATTGCCACGGCAAGCCCGTGTTCGTTCAGCCCCTCTTCCCCGTTGATGAAAGAGGATGTAGTGATTTGAAATCTGTTTCCATTCCTCGGTGCGTAAATTTCACTTTTACATCCATCACGCAGATAGGGCGGCAAGTCATTATTTCTGCCATATACCAATCTGCCATTTTGGGAATAGGCAAAAGCCGTACAGCCCCGAACCTCAATAGGGAAGTTATCTTCCAGATTATACATACAGCAGCCCATACACAGCATCCACGAAGCAAAATGCAGATAGTCTGCTCCTATGGTGTCACTTACCCCTCTTATTTCCTCACACACTTCTGGAAAAATCTTTCTTAATATCTCCTCACTTTGTTTTCCATGTTCCAGTTGAAAATCATCTAACTGAAGCGGAAAAGAGATTTGGCATTTGTTAAAAATTTTTCCACGCTTCACACCCATTTCATAATGGCTGCCTTTTAATCTTAAATGATACATTTCCTATCTGTCCTCCTCTTTGATTGCAATCCATACTTTGGAATGTCCATGCGCCGTCTGGCTGTCACAAATCGGATACACTTCAATGTCTGGCAGTTCAGCATATTTATATCCAGAGAACGGCAGCCATTCCATATAAAACCGTCTGAATACACTTTGGACATCTTCTTTAAAACGTCCATCATTCTCAAATATAACCCAAGTTGCCGCAGGAATTTCATACTCGTACATATCCGCAGGGGCAGAAGCATTGGTAGCAATGCCGATATAATAATAGATTTCTTTTGGACTTTCATATACACTGATTCCTAAAATCCCATTTGGCTCTTGACTAGATAATTTGCATATTTCCGAAAATTGGTTTCCCTGTAATGTGGTTTTCCAAAAATCGGGAACTATCCTTAAATTTTCTTCCATATCGCAGGTCAAAGGAATGCGGATTCCCACAATATGCAGGGATTGTTTTTCCGCAATGTGATACACCATAGCACTTCCTCCTGTTATTTCGATTCTAAACTGAATTGACGGATATGCTTGCAGGATACACCCCATAGCTTTTGCGGCTGTTGGCGTAATTCCATGAACATTCTGAAAAGCCCGATTAAAAGAAGTCGGAGAGGAATAGCCATACTTCAAAGCAATATCTATTACTTTCTCGTCTGTCCGCTGCAATTCAAATGCTGCCTGTGTCATTTTTCGGCGGCGTATGTATTCTGCCAATGACACGCCCGAAACATAAGAAAAAATACGCTGAAAATAATAGGGAGAGCAACATGCAATGCGGGCTGCTTCGTCATATGATATTTCCTTGTCCAGATTATCTTCTATGTAATCAATGGCTGCTCCAAGCTTTTTCAACCATTCCATCCTTTTACCTCCCTGCCGTTCAGGATAGCGTAATCCGATTTATATTTCCTCTCTTTTTCTGTTATCTTTTGTAAACACATTTCCATCCGCTTCCCAACTGCTGCCACACGCAGATTCCTCACTTCAATCAATCTTTCCTGCCTGTATTTCGGGCAATAGAAAGGCGCTGCTTTTACATGCTCCTTCTTCAGATAAATTTCAAGCTGTAACGGGTAAAAGTTTTCCGTTTCCCGAAACTCCGCAGGGGAAGTCTTATACATCGCTTTGAAAACATCCGTAAACGCCTGCCGGCTTTCATACCCGCTCATAAGGGCAATCTCAATAATCGGCTGTTCAAAAAACGCAAGAAGTTTTGCCGTTTTTGTAAGCTACCGCCGTTTTGCGTAGTCGTGGATCGTCAAGCCGACAGTCTTTGTAAAAATCCGGTGCAAGTGATATTTGGAATAGTGCAGTGCCGATGCCACCATATCTAAATCCATCTTTTCATGCAAATGCTCTTCGATAGAACGGATCGCCTGTGAAACAATGCGTACTGTCTGACCTCGCATTTTGCTCCTCCCTTTCTTCGTGTTCGCCCCTGCTTTTTGAGCATAGAGGCGCACCCTTGAGGTGTTTCAATGAAATATTGCAGCACAAGGAGTTTTCTGCCGTTTCATCATTCTTGCTATGTTTTGCTTGTTTCCCGTATCTATCTGCTTCTTTCATAGATAACATACCATTCATACTTCTCATGACCGTTTACTTATCGCTGTCAAACCCGCAATACCACAATTAGGATTTAGGATTTTGCCCCGAAATACTAAATTGAAACTCTTTTACTTCTCCAAACCTATTATCTAACACATAGAAAACCATATGTGCCTTAACAGAATATACAAAAGATACTCTCGTCGCCCATATCCCCTCCTGCCGGACGGATTCTAAGATTTTGAACGCATCCGTGACTGAAAAATTATCATTCTGCTTTTCCAGCTGTTGCTTGGCCCTTTCAAACCTGTCGTCTCCGGACACAATATATGGTCTGGTTATTTCTGAATTGAGTATGGAATAATTCGTTATCAGAGAATATCTTTTCTGTTCAAAACGGTGTCCAATCCCTGGCTCAATAATTAGCACACGCCCTTTCCTGTCTGAAAACATCGCCTGCATAGTAGCATCTTTGGCATATACAATTTTTTGGTTCTTTACAATGCGACAGGCATCGTCAAATGACAGTTCTCCTTTGACGTACTGTTCCGTCAAATCAGAAATCGCAACACACCTCTCGTCAGCAGAATACGTTCCCTTTTCGTTTCCATTTACATAAAGCAGCGTCCCAACATTCCTGTTCCTGTTTACCCCATGAAAAGAATGGTACTTATTGTCTGGCATTTTTATCCCGATGAAAAATCTGTCTTTTTCTGTGACGACTGTGTGCGTCCACACGGAAAGGTCGATGTCAAAGTTAAATCCAACGACGGTATCATTTCCGTTATATACAAATCTTGTACACATAGTTACACCTCTTTCAGTTGTTCCATACATCCCGACTGTATTGCCTTTATGTTCCCTGCAATTTTTTCTTCTGACCAGTCCCACCATCTCATTTTAAGCAGCTGTTCTATTTTTTCATCAGTAAAGCGTTTTTTTATCGGTTTTGCAGGGACGCCTCCCACAATGGTATAAGGCGGCACATCTTTCGTGACAACCGCACGAGTTCCAATAACTGCTCCATCTCCAACCGTCACGCCTGCTAAAATAACCGCTTCATACCCAATCCATACATCATTCCCGATGTTTATATCCCCTTTATTATCCCATGCTTCTGTGACACTCTTTTTCTCAAGCCCCCATTCTTCAAAAAACAACGGAAACGGATAGGTGGATAAGGAAGCCATCGTATGGTTTGCGCTATTGAAAAGAAATTTTGCCCCGCAGGCAATCGAACAGAATTTTCCAATCTTGAGCTTATCATGATTGATGGGATAATGGTACAATACGTTATTCCTCTCAAATTCCGCAGGGTCACCTGCAAAATCGTTATACATCGTATAATCGCCAATCTCAATATTGGGATTCGTAACCACATTCTTTAAATAAACCGTCTGTGTATCTCCTGTCCTCGGAAATATTTTTTGTAAATTTGCCATCTTGTTATCCTCCTGTCTATACATCATAACTTCTCGGAATCTTCAGCCCTGATTTTATAAGGCTTTCCGACCCCTATCTCAAAAAAATCACCCACTTTTTTGCTAAAAACACTTGACAAATCGCTCAAAATTTGCGGCGAAGCCGATTGATTATATTTTATTTCAATCGACTGGAGGCGATTTCTTTGTTACCTTGTAATCCTGGCGGCCATGCCGCCTATCAGGATACTTTCGTATCCGATTTCCTGAAATTTTATCCGGATCCTTTCGTACTTCCTAAAAACACCTGGCATTATATCGTGCAGTTCTGGTATCTTGATCTTTCCCAGACGGATTCCATTATGCAGGAGTGTTACTCTGTTTTTGGTCCTGAACCCAGGCTCCCTTCCTGTATGCTGCGCTCTTATCTCCTTGCTTTAAAACTGAAAGTGACTTCTATCACACTCTGGTGCCGTATGCTCAGGGAAACTCCCCTTTATGCCATCCTCAGCGGTTTCCCTTTCGGGGATACTCCCGGTGTCGGGACTTTTTATGATTTCTTTTCCCGCATCTGGCAGGATGACTCCGGCAATCTTTCCCCGAAAGACCGTTTCCCTAAAATGAAACCACCTAAGGGGAAAAAGAAAGGCGATAAAACTCCCTGCGATTCTTCCAGCACTGCGTCCAAACTCCTCCCTCTGCTGGAGCATTGGAAGTTTAAACCAGAGAACCCTTTTTTTCTCATCTTTCGCCTTTATCATCAGCAGTTCCTGTCTGTTTCCTGCTCGAAAGGGCTCATAGACACGGAACATCTGGCTCTTGCCGGTGACGGTACCCCTGTCCGGACTGCTGCGCAGCAGCGAAAAAAACGGATCTGCGATTGTAAGAAAAAAGGCTGTTCTTCCTGCAATTGCAAACGCCTTTATTCTCAGCCGGACTGCAACTGGGGATGGGACTCCCATCGGGAATGCTATTTCTTCGGTTACCACCTCTACATGTATGTGGCTTCCGATTCCTACAGCGATCTCCCTGTATTCCCACTTTTGGAGAGGGCTTCCCGACATGATATGCTTTCTTTTCTGCATTCCTTTTTCACTATGAAAGCATATCTTCCGGAATTTCACATTGAAAAACTCCTTCTGGATTCTGCCCACGACGCTTATGCTGTCTATGAATACTGCAGACGGGAAAACATCACGCCCTTTATCGACCTCAATCCCGGACATACCGGACATTTTACCTATAAGGACGATTTTACCATTGATGAAGACGGCGTTCCAATCTGTAAGCTGGGCTTACGTATGCATAAAGATGGATATGAGGCTGCCAAGCACCGGGCAAAATACCGATGTCCTAAAGCGAACCGAAAACATGGCTGCTTCTGTGAACAACCCTGTTCACCGGCAAAATACGGCAGAACCGTACATATCTTTACCGATGACAATCCAAGGTTATTTAACATACCGCCAAGGGACTCTAAAG
>OFFG01001615.1_pt1 | contig 13057 bp, 6 predicted proteins | sample 1521331 | NCBI WGS metagenome assembly OFFG01 (sample SAMEA3504129, study PRJEB24116) | mouse gut metagenome | biome: mouse gut; feature: mouse-associated habitat; material: faeces | place: Denmark | collected 2011 | reverse complement strand
CAACTGAATCCTTCGGCCGTTGGCACAGCTTCTTACATCTCGTCCCGGTCCTTCTGGTTCCTGATTTCTTCCCGCTGGACGATGAAAATAGCCCGCAGCAGGCGGTCCTGCTCCTTGGGGGGAAGCGACTCAAACTGGCAGCCGTAGCGGATGATCCCCATATCCGGCTCCCCCACCCGCCGCACCTGGCAGCTGAAGCTGAAGGGTTCAACCCCCTCGGCCAGGTAAATCCCGGTAATGGACAGCCGGTCGTTCACCTGATACTCCTCCCGGCTGGAAATCAGCATCCCACCGGCGCTCACGTCCAGGATCTGGCAGGGCGCCGCCTTTTTGGCAGGCCCATTGATCCCGGCCCGGCGGGAACACAGCGCCGCCGTGTCCGGGCTGATGCTCTGGCGGAAGAAGGCCCTCTGCTCCTGGTTATACTTGCTCTCCAGCCGGTCCACCTTCCAAATCAGGTTTGTGCTGCCGCACACACGGGCATTGACCACCACGCTGCCCCGCTCCCCCTGGAAGTAGCGCAGCTTGATCTCCCTGTTGTACATCACCGGCGGCAGGCTGTCCCCCTTGGCCTCCCGGAGGACAACCGCCCCGTTGCGCACCGTTTCCACCTTTCCCACAAAGGTCAGGCGGTTCTCCATGGTCAGCACTTCCACCGTCATGTCTGGGTGCAGTCCAAAGGTTGACGATATGTCCACCTGGGGGAACTGCTCTGTATCGGGTAACTGATTCATAGTCCCGTCTCCTTTTCCTCTTCCTTGCGGCGGCGGTCACATGGTCATTACAAAGTGGAGGATCACCGCGATTTCCGCCCGGGTGATGTCGCCGCGGGGATTCAGGCGGCCCCGGTTATCCCCGTTCACCGCGCCCAGGCGCACCAGGGTTCCCACCGCATCCCGGGCGTAGCTGGCCACTTCCCGGCTGTCCACAAACCGGGACAGGTCCACCGACGAGCCGTTGCCCAGGTTCCAGCCCGCGGCTGTGAGGGCGTTTTTAATCATCACCATGGCATCCTGCCGGGTCAGCGAACTGTTGGGCCTGAAGTTCACACCGTCCCCGTTGACAATACCCAAGCGTTTGGCCGTAGCCACCGCGTTGGCGTAATAGGCGTTGGTGGGCACGTCGGCAAAGCTGTAGCCGCTGCCGCCGGTGAAGTCGAATGCCCGGCACAGCATCAGCACAAAGTCCCGGCGCAGCATCTTCCGATTGGGCCCATACTGGCCCGGGGCCACGCCGTTGGTCACGTCGTTGGCATAGAGGTAGTCCACTGCGGCCGCGGCCCAGGCGTGCTTGCCCATGTCGGTAAAATAGCGGGACGTGCCGCTGCTGCTCAGGTTGAAGTTGATCCGCCCGTTCACCCGCTCGCCAGTGGTGCTGTAGCCGGTATAGGTCACCGTGGCCGTCCCCTGGGCCCCGCCCCGGGGTACGAAATACAGCTGGTCAATGCTGGGATTTCCCGAGCAGTAGTACCGTCCCCCCACGTTGGCCAAGGTGCCCGACCCAAACCCGCTGTAGTTGGCGTACAACTGGCCCAGGGTAGACGCGGGCAGGCCGGTAATCTCAATATAGGACAGCTCCCGGCTGAGCACCGGATTGCAGGCGTTGCGCAGGGTGGCGGAGCTCAGGCGGATGGGGCTGGCGTTGCTGCTGCTGTAATTCACATCGCTGGGGGACGGATCGCTCACCTGAACGGAAACCGAGCCGGTGAAGCTCTGGCCGTTGATGGCATAGCCGGTGTAATTGAAACGGGCCACGCCGGTGAAGTTAGAGGCCGCCACAAAGGAGATATTGCCGATCAGGTTCTGATAGCCGCCGCCGGTGTAGTAGTAGGACGTGCCGCTATACACTTGGTTGCCGTAGCTGCTGCCGCTGTAATAGTTGTAATACAGCGTCCCCTGGTTGTAGCTGGGCAGCTGGAACTGCACATAATTCAGGGCGGCCCCCGTGGCGGATATGCTGGCGCTGTTGAAGTCGTTGGCCTGCAGGGCCGCAGGCTTGCCCTTGTAGGCGGTGTACTGGATGTTCTGGGCCACGCCGGGGCCATAGCCGTTCAGCCTAATGAGTACCGTCCCGGCAAAGGAGGCCCCGTTGACGCCGATGCCGGTAAAGGGGATCGACACCGTGTCCGAGGCGGTGGCCGCGGGTACAAAGCATACGCTGCCGATTCCCGGTGTCCCATTGCGATAATAGTTGGTCCCGGCGCTCACCGGGGTATTGTAGCTGCCGCCGTAGTAGTTATAGTACAGCGTGCCCTGGCTGGCCGGCGGCAGCTGGAAGCGCACATAGCTCAGCATCTCGTTGGTAGCCGTGTAGCAGGCCATGCTGAAGTCGCCGGCCTGGAAGTACACCGGGGCAAGCTTACTGCCGGAATAGTTCACCAAGCCCTGTCCGGACTGGGCGCTGGCATTGATGGTCACCTGCCCGGTAAAGGGCGTCCCCCCCTGGGGGTAGGCCCGGTAGCTCACGATGACCGTCCCCGAATAGCCCTGGGCCGGGACAAAGCTCACGTTGTCCAGGCGGTTGCTGCCGTAGCTGCGGTATTGGGTATCGGCGCTCACCCGTTCGCCGTAGCCCCCCACATAGCCGTAATACAGCGTCCCATAGGCGGAGGAGGGCAGATAGAAGGTGACGTAGTCCAGGCCCCGGCCCGTCCGGGCCATGCAAACCGCCTCAAAGTCCGCCGACTGGAAGCGGGCGGGCTGCTCCCCGCTGGCGCTGTAGGCGATGCCGCCGGACGCGCCCGTGCCGCTCACCGGCACCCGGATGATGCCGCTGAACGCCTGGCCGCTGGCCGTCCACGCGGTGTAGCTGATGTCCACGCTGCCGGTGGTGGTGGCCCTGGGCACAAAGGACACCTGGTTCAGCGCCAGCAGGCCCTGGGCCCCGCTCACATAATACTGCTCCGTACCGCCCACGCCCGCCCCCGGGTCCGCCTCGGATACATAGCCGTAGTACAGCACGCCCTGGGCGGTGGGCACCGACAGGTTGGTCACATAGCTCAGCGGGCTCTGGTACTTGTGCTGGGCCAGGGAGTTGAGGACGCTGGCCACAGTGCCCGAATAGGAGGGCTGGCCGGGGTTATTCACGTCAAACACGGTGGACGCGCCGGCGGTGGCCATGTTCAGCGGGCGGCCCGCGGCCACATTGGCCGTCCGAATCAGCCCGCTGGTATCCTCGGACACGGTAACTACACACTCAGCCAAATACTGGCCGTCCTTTGTGGTGGCGGTAATTTTGGTGGTGCCCTGGCTCCGGCCCGTCACAACGCAGTCACCGCCGCTGCCGGTGACCGAGGCAATGTCCCCGCGCTCGCTCCTCCACTCAATCGCCTGGCCCACCGCCTCGCCGAAGCCCGGCTTGGTCACCGCCAGGGTTTCCGTTTTGCCCACGGTCACGCTCAGGGTAGGCTTGTTCATGGTGATGCCGGAGATCACCAGGTCGAAGGCGTCCGTCAAAACCTTTGTGCCGCTGGTCACCGTCACCGTGATGGTGGTCTTGCCGGGCTGTGTCCCCCGCTTGACCAGCCCCGTTACGGGGATGGCGGCGTCCGCCTCTACCGGCGTCACGGTGGCCACGGCCTCGTTGGAGCTTTTCCACTCCACCTTGTCCACCGTGGCCCCGTCCGGCTTCAGCACCGCCGTGTACTGCCAGGTTTTGTTCAGATCCTTGGCGTTCTTCTGGTCATCGTCTATGGTAAAGCCCAGGCTGGTGGCCTCCACCAGCGCCTTTTGCACCGTCACCACACATTTGGCCTCTTTGCCGCTCCCATCCTTCGCCCTGGCGGTGATGGTGGCCGTGCCCTCCCGGACGGCACTGACGGTGGCGGTCTTGTTGTCGCCCCCGCTCCCCGTGACGGCTGCCACCGTCGGATCGCTGCTCTCCCACGCAAGCTCCTTGCTGCTGGCGTTGGCGGGCTCCACCGTGGCGGTCAAGAGCCCGCTCTCACCCGCCCTGAGGGTGAGGGCGGCGGGGTCCAGGGACACGCCGGTGACGGGGACGTTGGCAGCGGCGCTGGTGACGGACACCTTCATCGTGTCGGTCACCACATCCGTGTTGTCGGTTTTGTTAACCAGCGTGGCGGTAACTAAATAATCCCCCGCCTGGGCGGGCGCGGTCATTGTGGTTTCAAAAGAATCGCCGGAAACCGGGTTAAAGGTGAGTGAACTGGTTACCACACTGGAGCTGGTCCATGTGAGGGTGCTGGCGCCCGCATTCCAATCCTGGCCCGCAAACTCAATTTTCAGCTTCGCCGTCCCGCCGGACTTTATTTGCAGCGTGTCGGTCGCGTTATCATAGTAGCCATCGGTAAACTGGTCCGCCGTGATTTGGATGCTGGTGCCCCCCTCGCCGGGGGCCGCCCACGCGGGCGTGACCGTCAGGGACAGCGCCATGGCAAGCGCCAGCACCAACGCGCCGAAACGGCGCAAAAAAACATGTTTCATAAGCCGTACTCCTTTGAGTTCATGCTGGAAGCCGGGGGGCGGGGTGCGCCCCCCGGCTTGGGTGGTTACTTGTCCGTCCGGGCGTCCCAGGAGGCTGTCACGGTGAGGCTGGCATCATACTCCACGGGCACTTCCGCGGTCCCCGTACCGGGCCTCTTTGTAACCTGCACCTTGACGGTGAGGGGGGTGCGGTTCAGGCCGTTGCCGTCCTTGTCGCACACGGTATTGGCAAAGGAGATGCCGAAGCCGCTCTGCACCTTGGTCACGTTCAGCTCCACCACCGAAATGGGCGCCTTTTTCACTGCTTCCGCATGGGTCGACTCATAGCGCACCGTAACGCCGGCATTTTCGGAGGTGGTGATGATGCTGCCCAGCGCGGCGTACTTTTTGGCGGTGACCGGGCCATGGGTAGAACTGTTCAGCGCGCAGCCGTCCACGGGCAAAGTGGTCTGCTCGGTGCCCGACTTGGTATTGGAGTACAGCCCTTCGCTGAACACCAGGCTGATGGTGCCCTGGGCAATCTGGGGGGTGTTTTTCTCATTTGCATCCTTCACCCATCTGTCCACCTTGATGATGGCGCTGGTAATCATGGGCGGCTCGGTGTCGGCGATCTCCACCGGACGCACCGCCCGGAAAGCGTCGCCGGAGCCCAGGGCGCTCTTGCCCACCGCCAGGAAGGTATAGAAGCTTCCCTCCAGCATGCCGGTGCAGGCGATGCGGTTGGCCGTGCCGCCGTTACCCGTCAGAGTGACCCGCTTGGAGCCGGTCATCACCACGGTGTTGCCCGACACCTCCTGGCTGCGGATCAGCCCGGCCACGGTGTCCTTGCCCCTGGCGTTGGCGTAGTGGTCAAACACGCTGCCGTCGTATTCCCTGGTATTTTTGTTATAGTGCGGCGCGGTCAAAGCGTCCAACACCGTCTTTACATTGGCCGCATCGGCGTCGTCGGTGGGCTTTGTTGCATGAGCCGTCATGGCTGTATTTCCCCAGAAGTCGGCCCGGATCGCCGCGTCCTCGCTGCCGCTGCGCACCAGGATGTAGTTCAGGTCGGTGGTGCGGTCCACCTCAATATTCACATTGGTGCCGCTGATGCTGGCGTTGATGGTGGGCCGCACAGACTCCTGGGTGATGAAGGCGTAGCACTCGGCAAACCTGGAATAAATGGCCGAGGTGCCCTTGGTCACCAGGTAGACATAGTACAGGGTGTTGGGGTCCAGATCCTGGAGGGTGATGGTGTAGCCCACGTTGGCCTCCAGCGCCGGGGTGGAGCCGTAGCGCACCTTGCCGCTGAACTTTCCGCCGGTGATGGTGTTCACGCCGGGGGCGGACAGCATCATGCGGTCGTGCTTCCCTCCGATGGGCGCCGGCTCCGTGGCCTTCTTGCCGCCCACCTGGGGAACGGCGCTGGCACCCTGGGGCAGGGGCAGGCCGGTCTCCACATTCTGGACCTGGCTGGTATTATCGGCCAGCAGGCCCCAGCCCGCCATTTCCGGCACCACCGGGGTGGTATAGCTGGTAACCCCGGCCAGGTCGCTGAATTTCAGCTGGCCTGTGGGGGCAAAGTCCTGGCTGCCCTTTTTGAAGTTGCTCAGCGGCACCGCAACATAGTACACCTGTCCGGGGCGGTCCAGCATCACGTCGATCTCCGCGCCGATATCACCCGCAGCGATGGAGGGGTAGTTCTCCACAAACTGGGGGGGCTCGGTGTCGCTGAACTGCTTGCGGATGATACGGGGGTCGGGGTTTCCGATGGAGGACACGCTGGCGCTGCTATCCCCCAGAATATTTTCCCAGTCGGTCTGGTAGCTGCCGTTGGCCAGGTTGGACAGGTCGTTGGGGAGGCCGGCCACCACCATAATCTTCACGGTCACCCGCCGGTTCCAGGCTGAGGCGTCGTTGCTGTCCCCCAGGGACTTCACATGGATGGCGTACTCCACATCATCGGTCAGGCTTCTGACGGGGTTGAAGGTCACCCTGCCCGTTACCGGATCCCGCTGGAAGGTGCTGCGCAGGCTCTTGTAGGCGAAGCCGTCCGGCGCACCGGTGACGTTGATGTCCGCCGTGCCCTCCAGCGTCCAGTTTCCGGTGGCCCCGCCGATCCCGGTGGTCCTGGAGTAGAGCTCATAGGTCATGGTGGTATCCGTCCAGATGAGCATATCCCAGCACATGGACTCCTCCACCATGCTGGTGGAGCTGTCGGGATCCAGCACAAAGTTGAAGTCGATGCGGCCCCCGGCCGGCGGGGTCCCTCCCGTGACCCCCGCGATGGTCGGGGAGGTGCCCATGTTCACGTTCACCTGGGCAAACACGGTCTTGAAGCGGTCCAGCGGCACAGTCTCCTTCTCCTGGCCGTTGCTGTCCAGCAACGGATTGGCGACGGTGGCGGTGTCGTAGATGTGAGTCAGCTCGAAATAGTATTCCGCGCCGCTCTTCAGCTTCAGGGCGCTCCTGTTCCCCGCCGTATCGGGCAGGTCATTGGTGGTGGGGAAGCGCACCACTACGCTGCCGTTCTCCGTCTCCACCTTGGCAAAGCGGTAGTCGATGGTCCAGTCCAGCCCGCCCTGGCTCTCATTCATCTTGTCCCGGACCGTCACCGGAATCCCCTTGCCCCCCGTGCCGAGGGGGGGCACATAGAACAGCGTGATGTGCTCCTGGAGCGCCGTGCCCAGCTCCTCGCGGGTCTTGTCCAGATTGCTCCTGGCGTCGTTGGTGGGATTGTTGGCATAGGCCGCAGCCGCCGCCTCCACCTTGGCGTACAGATCCAGGAATATCTTTTCCCCGGGGTTGGTGCCGCCCTTGACCGACTCGGAGAACACCAGCTTGATGTCGGTGTCAGCCATGGGCTCGTTCGTCTTGTCGCCGTTATACTTGGTGAACTCCTGCTTCACGGTGGGGTTCTCAGTATCGGTGGTTTTGACCTCGTAGGCCTTCACCGCCTCGGAGTAATTGCCCGCCTTGTCCTTGGCCAAATAGTACAGGGTGTAGTTGTTGGTGCCCGTGGTCTTGGAATTCAGGCCGGAGATGGCAAATTTGATCTCGGCCTCCGCCTTGCTGGCGTTGCTGGACCCCTTCTTGAGGGCCCCGGCGCCCGATTCCACCTTGATCTTGGTCAGCTTGCCGGTCATGCCCTCCTCCTTCTCAGCCTCAGTGATGAAGGTGTTGTTGGTGGAGGCCACGATGGCCCAATAGAGGGTGGCCGGTTCGTTCACCGTATAGGTGATGCCGGCGGAGGTGGCCTGGAAGTCATGCTGCCACAGGTTGGTAACCACGGGCGGGGTATTGTCGTCGGTGGTAAAGGTGAGCTTCTTCACCGCCGAGCTCTTCACCCCGTCATGATCCACCAGCCACAGGTAGAGGTCGTACCTGGTGACCTCGTCCAGCTTGACGGCGTTCACCTGGATGGGATGGGTGACGTTCTTCACCACGCTCAGCGAGCCGTAGCCCAGGTTGCCGCTGACGGCGCCGGTTTTGAACTCGTTGGGCGTGGGGGCGGTGCTGCCGTAGGGCAGCAAGGCGTAGTACAGCCGGCAGCTCTTGTTGGTCATCACGGTGACCTGGGCCAGATCCACGCTGGTCTTGGTCATCACCGGATAGCCGGAGGTGAAGGCGGGCACGGTGTTGTCCGGCGTAGTAAAGGCCGCAACCTTCACAGGACTGCGGTTATCCCGGTCATCCACCAGGATTGCGGTGACATAGTAGGAGCCGTCCGGGGTAAGCCCGTTCACCTGGGCGGTGTACTCGGTGTTGGAGGCGGCCGCCCTCACAGTGCCCGCCTTGAGGATCTTGCCGCCGTAGACGGGGGGCTCCAGCAGATCCTTCTCGCTCACCGAGCCGTCGGTCACCGCAGAGATCGCCCAGTGGACGGTGCCCGCCTTATTGGTGCTGAACACCAGGGTGGCGGAGTTGGGGGCCACGTTTTTCACCGTGGGGTAGCCAGCCATCAGCTTGGGATCGGCGGAGGACTCGGCCGCGGTGACGCTGTCCATCTCGGTGCCGTGGATGTTGCCGGTGATGCCGGGGCGGATGGTGATCTTGTCGGGCAGCATCTCCACCTTGCAGCCCGGCGCGCCCACGTTGAGGTTCTTGATGTCCCCGCCGCCGGTCACCTCCGTGGCCACGTCCAGGTTGAGCTCGCCCACCCGGGCGCCGTTGTCGATGATTACCTTGGACTCGGTGGCGTTTTCGTCCACGGTAACCTTTTCGGCGTAGCCGCGGGCGATCTGGAGGGTTGACTTGGGGGTGAAGTTGATGATTTCCTGCAAATTGCCCGCCAGCTGGAGCAGGGTGCCCTCCTCGCCGTCCTGCTGGATGAGGGCCAAGCCGTGCCCCTCGGAGGAGGCGTCCTCCACATAGGCGTTGGTGCGCACGCTGGTGACGGGTATGTCGGTGTGGCCCTCGGCCCGGACGCTGACAAACTGGTTGGCGATGCTGTCCACCACCATCTCGTCGGCGGTCACGTTGCGCAGAATCACACTGCTCTGGCTGGAGCTGCTCTCACCCGCGCCGCTGACCACGATCTGGCCCAGCACCTCCACGTTTTCCAGCAGTACGTCGCCCAGGTCGATGCCGCCGGTGAGGTAGAGGTTGCCCGCGATCACGCTGTTGCGCAGGGTGACGCCCGAAGTATTGATGGTCACGTTGCCGTACACGCTGCCCAGGGTGTGCTCGCCCTTTTGGCTGATGGGGGTGCCGATGGCCCGCACCAGCATGGCGGCCACCTCCCCGCGGGTGATGTTCCGCTGGGGCTTGAAGGTGCCGTCCTCATAGCCGCTGATGACGCCCTGGGCCACCGCGGTCCCGATGAGGCCCCGGCTCCAGTCGCTGAGGGTGCGGCTGTCGGAGAACCCCAGGGTCTCGCCGGTGGTGCCCCGGAGCATCAGGTTCCGGGAGAGCAGCACCACCGCCTGCTCCCGGGTGAGCGGGTCGTTGGGAGCGGCCGTATTGGGGCCGGTGCCTTTGAAATAGCCGATATTATAGCCGATATCAATATCATCGTAGAACCAGTCCCGGGAACGCACGTCGGTAAACGGCATCCCGTCCAGCTTGTCATAGCCGTAGGCCCGGTTCACCATGGCGACGAACTCCGCGCGGGTAATGCTGCTGCCCAGGCGCAGCGCGCCGCTGGTATCGCCCCGCATAACGCCCCAGTCCACCAGCTGCTGGGCATAGGGCATGGCCCAGTGGTCCGCCGCCTGGGCGGGCAGCGCCATCCCGGGCAGCAGGCCCAGGATAAGGGCCAGAGCCAGTACGCCGGCCAAATGCCGGCGCAGGCGGTGCCAGATCGTTTGATTGCTGCTGTTCTTTCTCATGAGTGTGCCCTTTCCTTTCCGGCGCGCCCTCGGCAAACGCCTGTCCGTTCCATATGCCATGCCGTTACCGCCGCTCAGGCCCCCGGCCCGGCGGGCTTGGGCCGCCCCCGCAGTTGAAGGTTGAATACCGCTTCCCGGAGCATGGTCTCCTCGTCGTTGCAAAGCTCCAAAAACTTGGCCGCATACAGCACATAGGAGGCCCGCTCGGTGGGGCGCATGCGCAGGATCTGGCACCGGACCACCAGCGGCTGGGCGGTGACGGGGATAACCACCTCCACCTGCTCCCCCACCTGGAGGGAATGGTCGGTGAAAAACGCGATCCCGCCGGCGCTCAGGTCGTTGGACTCCACCTGCCTGCGCCCGGCCCACTTGGCGCCCAACGGGTAGATGAAGCTGTTGAAATGAACCACCACCCGCAGGTTTTTGCGCATATCATGGGCGTCTGCGTTGATCCTGGTGACCTCCAGCTGGATCATGTCGTTGCGGCTGCGCACAATGACCCCCTCGTAGGAGGGGCCGGTGTCCATGACGGACAGCAGCTTCAGCTTTTTGTGCTCCAGGATCTCGTCGATCTTGCCGTCCTCCACCTGGATCTGCCAATACTGGCCGCCGGTGCCCCCCTGGACCCGCCCCCTGGCAATGGGGGTGCCCTTGCTGTCCAGCATCAGATACAAGCTCTGTTCCATCCTCACTCCTCCTGTTCTGTGGGTCCGGGCTGCTCCTGCCTCTGCTTTGGGGCCGCCTTGGGGGCGGAGCCCTCCTTGACCCGGTTGGGGTCGAAGTGCAGGAAATACACGTAGATCTCCACGATGGCCTTGTACAGCTCCTCGGGCACCTCCTGGCCCAGCTTGAGCTGGGTGAGGATGGTGGCCAGGGAGTTGTCCTCGTAGACGGGCACCCCGCTGTCGGAGGCCACCTCCACGATCTTCTCCGCCATGTAGCCCATGCCGGAGGCCACGATCACCGGCGCGCTGTTCCCTGCCTCGTACTGAAGGGCCACCGCCTTCTTGGAGGGGTTGCGCCTGCCGTCATACTTTGACATTGACACTGTTCTTCCCTTCAAATATTTTGGGGAACACCTCGGTGAGGGTCACGGGGCGCTCCATTTTCCGCACGCTGACCGCGGCGGGGTTCAGGTCGTTCCGGGTGAGGATCTTGGAGATGTTCTGCTCGATCTCCTTGGAGAAGGGGACCACTCCCTCGGGACAGGACACCACGATGCCCACGTCCCGCTCCCGGTTGGTGAGGATCACGTCGAAGAAGCCCAGCCCCTGCACGTCGATCTTGAACAGGAACTTCATGCACTTCTCCCCCTGGCCCCCCTCCTTCTTCTCCTCGGCGTCGGGGTCCACCCACAGCTCGGAGAAGAGCATCCGGCCGTCCATCTCCATGGGGATGAGGAAGTGGTTCAGGGGCATGTACACGCTCTCGTTGATGAGCATGGCCTTGACCAGGGTGCGGAACACCTCCTGCACCTCGGCGCTGCCCTCCCCCCGGAGGGCCCGGGCGGCGGCGGCGGCCAGGTGGTCGGCGAACCGGGCCGCGCTGGTGCCCTCGTTGAACTGGCTGCCCTGCAGCAGCTTCAGCAGGGCCTTGTCGTCGATGGCCCCCAGCACGCTTTTCAGCGTCCCGTACCCCGCCAGCTGGTGGAAGGCCTCGGTGAGCTTCTCCTCCGAGCCGTTTTCGTACCGGGCCACGTCCAGGGCCAGCAGGCTCAGCAGCTCCCGGGGGGTGCCCAGGTCGTGGGTGGTGCTGACGTAGGACGACATGAAGGGGAACACCTCCTGCTGGATCAGGTTCAGGTTCCCCTGCCGGTCCCCGGCGGCGACGCCGTTTTCCAGCTGGGCCAGCAGCTGGCGCAGCTTATCCCCCCAGCTGGCGGGCATGGCGTCCGCCATCCCGGCCAGGTTGCGCAGCAGGTTGCCCTCGATGTGGGCGGTGGAGGAAAAGTCGCTGTAGCTTTTCAGGAAATTCAGGATGTCCCCCCGGACCCCGGCGGAATCCGCCCGGGCGTAGGCGTTCCTAAGCAGGGCAAACAGGGCCCCGCCGAAACGGGTCCCTGCCTTCATCTGCGCGCTGAGAAACTGGAGGAGCTGCCCCTGGTCCATCTTCAGCAGGCCCATGATCTGGGACATCTCCTCGGCGATGCCCTCGCTCATGCCGGAGGTGACCACCGTCCCCTCCCGGGCCAGGAGCTTGGCCAGCACCTTCACCCCGTCCTGCCCCTGGCGGAGCTGCTGGATAAAGGTCTGGTAATTGGAGTCGTACCGGATCTTCTCCCCCGCCTGTCCGGCGTCCTGCTGTTCGGTGCGGTGGTCCGCCCCGGTCACCCGGTCCAGGTCTGGGACGTTCTGGACCTGGTTATTATTGGGGGAAATCGGAATGTTTCGGTTGACGTTTGTATTGTCATAACCCGGCACCGGGTTGGTCGCGCCCAAAAGATCGGCCATATTTCAACCCCCTGAGATAAAACTTAGAAAACCTACTTAATTTTCATCCGCGCCCTGCCGATAATAGTAAAGATAAAAGATTTTTACTGAGGTGGTGCTTTTTATGGGCAGCGGAAACGAAATCCTGGATATGTACATCTACGAGACCGGCACCCTGCTGGAACAGCTGGAGACAATCGTGCTGGAGGCGGAAAAGGCGGATACCTTCTCCCAGGAGAACGTAAACGAAATCTTCCGCATCATGCACACCATCAAGGGCTCCTCCGCCATGATGGAGTTCGACTCCCTGGCCACGGTGGCCCACCGGATTGAGGATATGTTCTTCATCATCCGGGAGGGGACCATGTCCGTGGTGTCGGAGGAGAACCGGCCGGCGTTGTTCGACGTGGTGTTCCAGTCCATCGACTTCTTCCGGGGCGAGGTCGAGAAGGTGGAATCCGGCGAACCTCTTGATAAGGATATCGACAGTTTCCTGACAAATATTAATACCCTGATTTCTAAAATTAAGGGAGAGGAGCCGGCCCAGCCGGAGCCCGCCCCGGCGGCGGCCCCCGCCGGCCCCGCGCCCGAGCCTGTGTCCGCCGCGGGGTTCCCCTTCGGCCTCCAGGTCAACTTCGAGGAGGGCTGCGGCATGGAGAGCCTGCGGGCCTTCATGCTGGTCACCTCCGTGAAGGACGTGTGCGAGGAGACGGAGTTCACCTTTGATCCCCCCGATGTGGAGACCAATTCCGCCACCTCGGAGACCATCATCGAGCACGGCTTCCACATGATGTTCCGGTCCGCCCAGGCCCGGGACGGCGCGGTGGTGTACACCGTGCTGTATACCGCCTCTGACTACATCAACATGGCGGTGAAC
>OFFG01001613.1_pt1 | contig 13062 bp, 13 predicted proteins | sample 1521331 | NCBI WGS metagenome assembly OFFG01 (sample SAMEA3504129, study PRJEB24116) | mouse gut metagenome | biome: mouse gut; feature: mouse-associated habitat; material: faeces | place: Denmark | collected 2011 | reverse complement strand
TAACAGTAAAGATTGAAGATTTTAGGAAGAACCTGAATAAGGTGGTGGCGGAATCACAGCTGCCGCCTTTTCTTTTGGAAATGGTCTTGGGTGAGATGTTGACAGGCATTGGTAATGTGGCACGCCAGGAATACTCTCAAGATCGGGAAGAGTGGGAAAAGGCGTGCAAAGAAAGTGAGGAAAAGGCGTGCAAAGAAGGTGAGGAAAATGGCGGACATTAGTAAGGAGACAAGTAACTTCCGGGATGCGGTATATGGGGAAGAGGTCAGAGGCAGCTTAATCTCCCTGGCGGAGAAGGTGAACAGTGAATCCACAAGGGCAAAGGAAGCGGCGGAAGGAATTTACAGGCGCGGGCATATTCCCATTGTAGTGGGCGGCACCGGATTTTATATTCAGGCGCTTTTGTACGACATTGATTTTTCCGCGGAGGAAGATAATTCGGAGATTCGGGCGGAGCTTGAGAAGGCTGCGGCAGAGCATGGAACCGGATATCTGTATGAGCGGTTAAAGGAGGTGGACGCGGCCTCCGCGGCGGCCATTCATCCGAATAATCACAAACGCATTCTGCGGGCGCTGGAATTTTATCAGTTAAACGGTTTTCCCATTTCTCAGCATAATGAGAAGGAACGGCAGAAGGAATCCGCGTACCGGAGCTGCTATTTTGTTTTAAACGATGACAGGGAGCGGCTGTATCAGAGGATTAACGAACGGGTGGACGCCATGATGGCGGACGGGCTTTTAGAGGAGGTAACGCGCCTTAGGCAAATGGGATGCAAAAGGGACATGCTTTCCATGCAGGGGCTTGGCTACAGGGAGCTTCTTTCTTATCTGGACGGGGAAAGTGCCCTTGAAGAAGCGGTTTCGCAGATAAAGCAGAATACCCGTCATTTTGCCAAACGCCAGCTTACATGGTTCCGCCGGGAGAAAAACGTCGTCTGGATTGACAAGCCTGATTTTGATTATGACAATGATAAAATTTTAAATTTCATGGAAGAACATATCCGGCTGCTGTGATAATTCGGCTGCGGCTGCGTAGACGCCAAAAGAGGCAAGGCCCTGCCGCAGGAGCCGTCCCGTCCGGCGGGCAGGAAGACGGATGAAAGGAAAAGAAAATGAAGAATTCTTATATGGAGCAGATGTATCGGGAAGCGGGTATCAGCCCGCAGGTTTATGCTTACGGGGAAGCTGTCTGGAATTCCCTCAAAAGCCGTTGGGAGGAAATCGACGCCGTTTCCGAATACAACCAGATGAAAGTAATAAAAGCCATGCAGAAAAACAGGGTCAGCGAGGCATGTCTTACGGGAACCACCGGCTATGGCTATAACGATTTGGGACGGGAGACCTTAGAGCGGGTTTACGCCGATGTCTTTCATACCGAGGACGCCCTCGTGCGGCCGCAGATTACCTGCGGGACTCACGCCCTCGCCCTCGCCCTTATGAGCAATCTCCGGCCGGGAGACGAGCTTCTTTCCCCTGTGGGAAAGCCTTATGACACCCTGGAGGAAGTGATTGGCATCCGCCCTTCAAGGGGCTCTCTTGCAGAATACGGCATTACCTACCGTCAGGTGGATTTGCTTCCCGACGGCGGCTTTGACTATGAGAATATCAAAAAAGCAATCAATGAAAAGACCAGGCTGGTGACGATTCAGCGCTCCAAGGGCTACCAGACAAGGCCAACCCTGTCCGTTTCGCGGATAGGAGAGTTGATTTCCTTTATCAAAGAAATCAAACCGGAGGTTATCTGTATGGTTGACAACTGCTACGGGGAATTTACGGAGGTCACAGAGCCCTCCGACGCAGGCGCCGATTTGGTGGTGGGTTCTCTGATTAAAAATCCCGGTGGCGGTCTTGCCCCTATCGGCGGCTATCTGGCGGGAAAGAAGGAATGTATCGAAAACGCCGCCTGCCGCCTTACCTCCCCCGGCCTTGGCAGGGAGGTGGGAGCTTCCCTTTCGGCCCTTTCCGCTTTTTATCAGGGGCTTTTCCTTGCGCCTTCGGTAACGGCAAACGCGTTAAAATCCGCGGTATTTGCCGCCAATATCTATGAGAATTTGGGCTTTTTCGTGGTGCCTGACGGGAAGGAATCAAGGCACGACATTATTCAGGCGGTGACCTTGGGCAGGCCCGAGGGAGTGATTGCCTTCTGCGAGGGCATCCAGCAGGCGGCGCCGGTGGACGGGTATGTGACCCCCGAGCCCTGGGACATGCCGGGATACGACAGTCCCGTGATTATGGCGGCAGGCGCCTTTGTGTCAGGCTCCTCCATCGAGCTATCCGCCGACGGCCCCATAAAACCGCCGTACGCCGTATATTTTCAGGGCGGCCTCACCTGGCAGCACGGAAAATTCGGAATCATGAAAACATTACAGAAATTAGTGGAAAAAGGAATTATTGTGAAAGATTTTGACAGACGAAACTTATAAAAAAAAAGTAAAATCAGTATACATAAATTTCCATCTGTGTTAATATAAATATTAATTGTTTATCTTCCACATTCCGATTGAGAGAAGGGATTGGAAAGGAAACAAATGACTGAAATTATTACAGAAAACGCCATGCTCCCCTATGAAAAGTTTCGTTTGTTAGGCCCGGAAGCCCTGACAGAAGCGGAGCTTCTCGCAATCATTTTGCGGACAGGCGTAAGAAACTGCCCGGCCACGGAGCTGGCGCAAAAGGTGCTTTCCCTTGCAAAGGGCAAATACAGGGGATTAAGCAGCCTCCATCATATCTCCCTTGCAGAGCTTATGGAAATTCCGGGAATCGGAGAGGTGAAGGCGGTCAAAATCAAGTGCCTTACGGAGCTTGCGGTTCGGATGGCGAAAGAGAGGGCGGCTGCGTCCCTTCGCTTTGACTTCCCGGAGACGGTGGCGGATTTTTATATGGAAAAGCTGCGCCATCAGGAAAAGGAAATCATCCTGCTGTTATTGTTGGATAATAAGTTGAATTTAATAGAAGAATATATGGTATCCATGGGTACTGCAAGGGCTTCCCTCTTATCGGCAAGAGAGGTGTTTATTGAGGCCTTAAAATGCAGAGCCTGTCATTTGATGCTCATGCATAATCACCCCAGCGGCGACCCGCATCCGAGCAGCCAGGATATCGCAATCACGCGAAAGATAAAAGAAGCCGGAGAACTTATGGACATTCCCCTGATAGACCACATTATCTTAGGGGATAATTGTTACATGAGTCTGAAGGAAGAAGATTTATTATAGAAAGAGGGGTACTTGCTTTGTCTAACAACGCATTTGGTATTGATTTAGGTACAAACAACATCAAAATTTACAATCGTTCGGGTGACTCTATTTTAGTGGAAAAAAACATGATTGCCATTGAAAACAAAGACACCCTGTTCGCTTACGGGGACTCCGCCTTTGAAATGTATGAGAAGGCGCCGGGAAATATCCATATTTCCTACCCGCTCTCTAACGGCGTGATTGCAGACATCAAGAATATGGAGCTGCTTGTCCGTTACTTTATCAATAACCTGAACAGAAGCAATTTGAAGGCCGCAGACTATTATGTGGCGGTTCCCACCGACGTTACGGGCGTTGAAAAGAGAGCCTTTTACGACCTTGTCCGTGATGCCGGAGTAAAGGCCAGAAGGGTTATGATGGTGGAAAAGGCCGTGGCGGACGGATTAGGGCTTGACATCGACGTCAAGAATTCCCAGGGCGTCCTTATTGTGAACGTGGGATTTGACACCACTGAGATTTCCATTCTCTCCCTTGGCGGAATCGTTTTAAGCCGCCTGATTAAAATCGGCGGACGGAAATTCGACGAGGCAATCCGCGCGGCGGTGAGACGGGAATTCAGCCTGATCATTGGCGGCAAGACAGCGGAAAATGTAAAGATGTCCCTGAAAGACCTGGAAAAGGCAGGGAAGGGTGCAGTGGTTTACGGGAGGGATATTGTTACCGGGCTTCCGGTGGAGAGGGAGCTTCCCACCAAGCTGATTGACGATTCCCTGATAGAGCTGTTCCACACCATTATTGACAATATCAAGGTGATTTTAGAGCGCACGCCGCCTGAGCTTGCGGCGGATATTTACCGCCACGGCCTTTATCTGACGGGCGGAGCCTCCAGCGTAAATCATCTGGCGGAGCTGATACAGGCGGGAACGGGACTTAAGGTGAATGTGTCCGAGAATCCAATCACCAGCGTTGCCCTGGGACTGTCAAAGATAATCAAGGACGATAATTACAAATCGGTTGCCTACGCGATTGAAGGAATGAATAAATGAGTCCAGTTGTAAAGAAAAAAGGAGAGAAGTTTACATTACCCGGTAAATATCTCCTTTTTATTTTAACATTACTATGCACGGGTTTAATTGTAATTACTTTTAACACGAATCTGTTAAGCGAGCCCATAAGCGCGGTGGGGGGCGCGGTGATTGTCCCTCTCCAGGAGTCCTTAAGCAAGGCCGGGAGCTGGCTTAAGGGCCGTTCGGAGGAGCTGGTGCAGATTCGGAGCCTCCTTACGGAAAACGCCCGCCTGCAGGCGGAGATTGACGAGCTTACCATAGAAAATATCAAGCTGCAGCAGGACAGATACGAGCTCACCAGTTTAAGGGAGCTTTACGAGCTGGATTCCCAGTATGACGAGTACCCCAAGGTGGGGGCGCGCATCATTGCCAAGGATTCCGGCAACTGGTTTCATTCCTTTACCATCAATAAGGGCTCGGAGGACGGGCTGCAGATAGATATGAACGTGATGGCCGGGAGCGGTCTGGTGGGACGCATTGTGGCCGTGGGGCCTACATGGTCAAAAGTCATGTCCATTATCGACGACAATTCCAATACCAGCGGAATGGTGCTTTCCACCTCCGACAGGCTGATTGTGTGCGGCGATTTGGAGCTGTACTCGGAAGGGCTCATCCGCTTTGAAAGCCTGATAGACAATGCGGACAGAGTGGCGGAGGGGGATAAAATCGTTACCTCCAGTATCAGCGATAAATATCTTCCGGGAATTTTAATCGGTTATATTTCAAGCCTCGATGTGGATTCCAACAATCTTACCAAATCCGGCCTGATTACGCCGGCAGTTGATTTTGAGCATCTCGAGGAGGTACTGGTCGTCACGAAGCTGAAACAGACGGTGGGAGATGATTAAGTGAAACGATTTATTGTATCTGCAATTTTGATAATCCTGTGCTTTTTGCTGCAGACAACTTTTTTTAAGGGCCTGGCTTTCGGCGGTATTGTACCCAATCTCCTGATTATCATTACTTCATCCTTCGGATTTATGCGGGGGGATAAGACCGGGCTTATCATCGGATTTTTCTGCGGTCTTCTGTCGGATATCTTTTTTGGAAATGTGATTGGGCTTAATGCCATGATATATATGTACATAGGCTATGCCAACGGAAAGTTTCATCAGATATTTTTCCCTGATGACATTAAGCTGCCTCTTTTTCTGATTCTTACAAGCGATTTGGCGTATGGCTTTTTGTATTATGTCACCCTGTTTTTAATGCGGTGCCGGTTTCAGATTGGCTTTTATTTCCTGCACATTATTCTCCCGGAGGCCGTTTATACCATACTGATAACTTTACTTTTATATCCTCTTGTCTTAAAAATCAATAAAATGCTTGAGGAATCGGAAAGAAGGAGTGAAAGGAAGTTTGTTTGAGGAACTGAAGGAAAAATTTATAAATTTGATAACTTCCAGGGTTTTTGTGGTTATTATCGCGCTGGTCTGCTTTGGGGCCGTCCTGATTAACAGGGTTTTTAACCTGCAGATTGTGCACGGGGAGGAATATCTGGATTCCTTCCAGACAAGAATTTTGCGGGAGAAGACAATCAAGGGAAGCCGCGGATGCATTTATGACAGAAACGGCAATCTTTTAGCCTATAATGAGCTGGCTCATTCCGTCACAATCGAGGACGTCTACGAGAGCGGAAAATTAAAAAATTTTAATTTAAATACAACAATTTATAAACTGATAAAGATGATTGAATCCAACGGCGATTCCATTGTAAGCGACTTTAAAATCATACTGGACAAAAACAACCATTATGTTTTTACCGTTGAAGGCACGGCTCTGGAGCGGTTTCTGGCGGACGTTTACGGGCATACCACCATTGACAGGCTCGAGGAGAAGCAGCGGACGGCCACCGCCCAGGAGGTGGTGGATTATCTGTGCAGCTGGGAGCGTTTCCGAATCGGCAATTACACGGAGGACGACGATAAAAATTCCTTTGAGCCCGGAAACGGCTACACAAAGGATGAGGTTCTCAAAATCCTGAATATCCGTTACGATATGAACAACAACAGCTTTCAGAAATATATCGCCACCACGGTGGCTACGGACGTCAGCGAGGAAACCGTTGCGGTGGTCATGGAAAACCGCACGGAGCTGGAGGGGGTATCTATCGAGGAGGACACCATCCGCAGATATGTTGACAGCATTTATTTTTCACATATTTTGGGCTACACCGGCAAAATCTCCCAGGAGGAGCTTACGGCGCTGACGGAGGCGGGAAGCGGGAAGAATTACGACCCTAACGATACGGTGGGCAAGCTTGGCATTGAAAAATCCATGGAAAGCTATCTGCAGGGAACCAAGGGCAAAGAAACCATCGTGGTAAACCATGTGGGCAAGGTGACGGAAAACATCGATTACGTGGAGCCGGTTGCCGGGAACAATGTGTATCTCACCATCGATAAGGACTTACAGATTGCCGTTTACAAAATTCTGGAGGAAAAGCTGGCGAGTATATTGTATACAAACATCATCAATGCCAAAGAGCATACGGCCACTACCGCCAGTAAAATCAAGATTCCCATATATGACGTTTATTTTGCCCTGATAAACAATAATGTAATCGACACGGGCCATTTTTCCGCGCCTGACGCAAATACCGGCGAGCGGGAGGTCTATCAGTTATATCTGGACAGGAAAGCGCTTGTGTTTGACACTCTTAAGGAAGAACTTACCGAAACCAGGACTCCCTATGAAAATCTGGATTTGGAGTATCAGGTTTATGAAAGCTTTATCGCGGAAATGCTTTATAACAACGGCATTATTGACAAAAGCAGGGTGGATACCTCGGACGAAACCTACATTGCCTGGACGATAAATGAGGTTATCAGCTTAAATGAATACTTAAACTACTGCATTGCCTCAAACTGGATAGATGTGGCAAAGCTGAATCTGACCAGCCAGTATTCCGATTCCGAGAAGATTTATGCCCGCATTGTGGATTATATCTTTGAGGAGCTTGACGATAACCTGGATTTCACCAAGAGCATCTACCGGTTTATGATAAAAAAGGACGTGCTTTCCGGCGCCCGGATTTGCCAGATTCTGCTGGAACAAAATCTGGTTTCCGTACCGGAGGACGAGCGCTCCCTCTTTGAACGGGGCGGGGAATCCGCCTATACCTTTATGATGAACCGGATAAAAAATCTGGATATCACGCCGGCCCAGCTTGCCCTCGACCCTTATTCGGCTTCGGCGGTTGTGACGGACGTAAATACCGGGGATGTCCTGGCCCTTGTAACCTACCCGGGATATGACAATAACTTTATGGCAAACGGCGTAAATGCGGAATACTATTCCCGGCTGTTAAACGATTTGTCAAGGCCGCTTATCAACTACGCCACCACCCATATGACCGCGCCAGGTTCTACCTTTAAAATGGTTTCGGCCACCGCCGGCTTTCTGGAGGAGGCTGTCAATCCGTATACGACCTTTACCTGCAACGGCGTGTTCGATAAAATCGAGCCGCCGCCGACCTGCTGGATTAACCCGGGGCGCCACGGCACTTTAAACATAACCGAAGCAATTAAAAATTCCTGTAACGTGTACTTTTACGAGCTTGGCTACCGGCTGGGCATGGTGGGAGACACCTATTCCCCGGACGCCGGATTAAAGAAACTGGCGGACTATGCGGCTATGTACGGTCTGACGGAAACCTCCGGCATTGAAATCGAGGAATCCACGCCTCAGATATCCGACATCGATGCCGCCCGTTCGGCAATCGGTCAGGGCACTAACAGCTTTTCCACGGTGGGACTTGTCAGGTATGTTACTGCGGTTGCCAACAGCGGCACCTGCTATAACCTGACTCTAATCGACAAGATTACCGACCATCGGAGCGAACTCTTGGAGGAGAGGAGCGCGCAGGTGCGCAATACCATTGAGATGGACGCCGCCGAGTGGGACGCCATTCACCTTGGAATGCGGCAGGTGATTGAAAACCGGGCCGATTATCAGGACCTTACCATAAGCGCCGCCGGTAAAACCGGTACTGCCGAGGAAAACTTAAACCGTGCCAACCACGCACTGTTTGTCTGCTATGCGCCCTATGAGCAGCCGGAAATTGCCATAGCCACCCGAATTGCATTCGGATATACTTCCAGCTATGCGGCAAAGACCACAAAGGATATCATTAATTATTATTTCGGCTTAAAGGACGAGAACGAGATTATTACCGGAACCGCCCAGGCGCTGGCCGGAAGCACGGCAAGAACGGACTGATTTCCGGGGCAGCGGGCCGGGCGGCTGCCTGCAGTAAAGCTTTGATTGATATGTTTGGCGACTGCCGGGGCAGTCCGCGCCGGAGAGGAGGAAATGTGTTATGAAAAATTCAGTCATCATCAAGAGCTTTCCCAGCGGTATTGTACTGCACCTGGATGAGGAAATTCCTTTTGACGACCTGTTGTCTGATATTGCAGAAAAATTCAGGGAATCCAGCGGATTTTTCAAGGATGCCAAAATGGCGCTGTCCATTCGGGGACGCGCTCTGTCAGAGACGGAGGAAAAAAGGATAGTGGCTGTAATTTCCGAAAATTCCCAGCTCAATATTGTATGTCTGGTGGGCGGGGAAGGGGATTTGACCGATTTTGCTTTTGTAAAGGCCATCAGGCAGGCGGAGCATATGCTGGAATCCGCAAAAGATAACGAGGGCCAGTTTTACAGAGGCACTTTAAAAAACGGACAGGTTCTGGAAACGGAATCCAGCATTGTGATTTTAGGGGATGTCTATCCCGGCGCCACGATTATTTCGGCAAGAGACATCATCGTTCTCGGCGGACTGTATGGAAAAGCCCATGCCGGGGGAAACGGAGGGCCGGGGCACTATGTTGCCGCGCTTGAAATGTCACCTGAAAGATTAAAAATAGGTGATTTCAAATATAAATCCAGAGATAAAAAAGTAAAGTGGCCCATAAAGCCGAAGGTACAGCCGAAAATTGCATACATAAAGGATGAAATGGTAGTAGTTGATTCTCTCACAAAAGATATACTGAGTGAATTGCCTGTATAACAGAATTTTCCTCAGGGGACGATAATTCATTGACAGCAGCCGTTAATACGGCGGATGGAGGTATGTTATGAGCGAAGTAATTGTCGTCACGTCAGGGAAAGGCGGTGTGGGGAAGACCACCACATCCGCAAACATAGGAACTGGTCTTGCGGCGATGGGAAAGAGGGTGGTTCTCATCGACACGGACATCGGTCTTCGGAATCTGGATGTCGTTATGGGATTGGAAAACAGAATCGTGTACAATCTCGTGGACGTAGTGGAAGGGAAATGCCGTGTCAAACAGGCATTAATCAAGGATAAGCGCCATTCAAGCCTTTACCTTATGCCTTCCGCACAGACAAAGGATAAATCAGCGGTAAATCCCGAGCAAATGGTAAAAATGATTGAGCAGCTACGGAGCCAGTTTGATTATATCATACTGGATTGCCCGGCCGGAATCGAGCAGGGGTTTAAAAATGCAATCGCCGGCGCGGACAGGGCGCTGGTGGTTACGACCCCGGAGGTTTCCGCCATAAGGGACGCAGACCGGATTATCGGACTTTTGGAGGCCGGCGGCTTTTCCAAAATAGATTTGATTATCAACAGGCTGCGGTATGATATGGTAAAGCGCGGGGACATGATGAGCGCCGCCGATGTCATCGATATCCTGGCAATCAGTCTCATAGGCATCGTCCCTGATGACGAGAATGTGGTTATCGCCACAAATCAGGGCGAACCCCTTGTAGGCAACGGCACACTGGCCGGAAAAGCATATCAGAATATATGTTACCGGGTGACCGGAAAGGAAATTCCGTTTTTGGATTTTGAAAGGGGTGTTTCTTTCTGGACCAGAGTGTCAGGCATTTTTCATAAAAATTAGGGGGTGGGCCGTATGGGAATCAAAAATTTTTTCAGTCGAAGGAAATCGCGGGAAATTGCAAAAGACCGTTTGAAGATACTGCTCATTTCCGACAGGGTAAACTGCTCGCCGGAAATGATGGAAATGATTAAAACGGATATCGCCAAGGTTATTTCAAAATACATGAAAATCGATACCCAGAGTATGGAAATACAAATCGCAAAAACAGACAGCAAGGGGAGGGATAAGACGCCCATGCTGTATGCGAATATTCCGATACTGGATTTACATAAGAATGTTAACTGACCCTGCTTTAAGGGGAAGCTGACCGTTAAATCAAGAAGGTAAATAAAATGCTGAAACAGTATAAAATACGTCACTATGATTTTAAACTTGTACTGATGGTGGTTTCGCTGGCTGTCATCGGAATTTTTGCCGTTGGCAGCGTGGATGCAGCCCTGCAGAGCAAGCAGATTGCCGGCCTGGCATTTGGGATATTTCTCATGCTGGTGATTTCCCTGTTTGATTATTCCGTACTGCTAAACCTTTACTGGCTGATGTACGTGTTTAATCTTGTTTTGCTTGCGCTGGTTATTTTAATGGGTTACTCGGCAAACAACGCGCAGAGATGGCTGGTACTGGCCGGTATCCGGTTTCAGCCATCCGAGCTTGCCAAAATACTTCTAATCCTGTTTTTTGCACAGTTTATCAATAAACATAAAGAAAATTTAAATACCTTTAAATATATTACCCTCTGCGTAATTTTATTCGCGCTTCCGGCGGGGCTGATTTTTGCACAGCCGGATTTGTCCACTACAATGATTGTCTGTCTGATTTTCTGCATAATCATGTTCACGGCCGGATTGCGCTGGCGGGTAATTATCGGGGTTCTGGCGGTTGCCGTCCCGGCCTTTCTGATATTTATGTATCTGGTTTTACAGCCGGACCAGAAAATTATCAGCGAAAGGCACTTGTATCAGTTAAACAGGGTTATTTCTTTTTTAAACAAGGAGGAAACGTCCAATTCCACCGGATACCAGCAGGAATATTCCGTTATGGCAATCGGTTCCGGCCAGCTTACGGGAAAGGGCTACAAAAACAATCAAATCAGTTCCGTTAAAAACGCGAACTTCATTGCGGAGCAGGAGACGGATTTCATTTTTGCGGTAATCGGGGAGGAATTCGGCTTTGTAGGCGCCTGCACGGTTATTGTTCTCGTATTATTAATCAGTGTGGAGTGTCTTTTGATTGCAAGGCGGGCCAAGGATATTGCGGGTACGATTATCGCGTCGGGAGTGGGGGCAATGCTTGGTTTTCAGGCATTTATAAACATGGGGGTCGTCACCTATCTGCTTCCGAATACAGGGCTGCCGCTGCCCTTTGTCAGCTACGGGCTTACCTCCCTTGTAAGTTCTTTTATAGGAATTGGATTTGTTTTAAATGTGGGGTTACAATGCCAGCAAAAATGATGTATAATAGGATTAATCGTACGCAAAACTTTGTGAATCAATTTATTGGGAGTATAACAGACAGCAGGAGGGGTTCGAAATGAATATTGCACTAATCGCACACGACACAAAAAAGAACTTAATGCAGAATTTTTGTATTGCTTATCGGGGGATTCTCAACAAAAACGATTTATTTGCGACAGGTACTACGGGAAGGCTTGTCGAGGAAGTTACCAATTTAAATATATACAAATTTTTACCGGGACATCTCGGGGGCGAGCAGCAGATTGGCGCTCAGATAGAGCACAACGAAATCGATTTGGTTATTTTCCTGCGCGACCCGTTAACGCCCAAATCCCATGAGCCGGATGTCAACAATGTGGTAAAGCTTTGCGATATGCACAATATTCCGCTTGCTACCAATCTTGCCACGGCGGAATTACTAATCAAGTCATTGGACAGAGGAGATTTAGAGTGGCGTGAAATGTTCAAGTAAAACCAAAAAACTTTCCATTGCAGTCAGGATTTCGCTGACAGCGCTGCTTGCAGCAGCGTTCCTTACGGGATGCGGACAGGCCCAGTTTGCCCAGCCGTATACTGCCAGCCCGTCGATAAGCAGCTTTCGGATTGTCAATCTGGAGGAGGATGCGCAGACGGCAGTACCCTTTGCGGATAATCTGTGTGTGGTAAACGGCGATATCGGTTCTGCAAATGTGGATATGTCAAACGCTTCTGCGGCGGGACTCTTTGATTTAAACAGGAAAGAAACGCTTTATGCCAAAAACGTACACGAAAGATTATATCCGGCCAGCCTCACCAAGATTATGACGGCGCTTATCGCCCTGGAGAACGGCTCCAGCGACATGATGCTGACGGCGTCCGCCAACGTCAGGAATCTGGAATCGGGAGCCCAGGTCTGCGGCATCAAAGAAGGGGACCAGATGACCCTGGACCAGGCGCTGCACCTTTTGCTGATTAACTCCGCCAATGACGCGGGCGTTATGATTGCCGAGGGCGTTGCCGGTTCCTGTGAAGCCTTTGCGGATTTGATGAATGAAAAGGCGCGCGCCCTGGGGGCGACCAACACCCATTTCGTCAATCCCCACGGCCTTACGGACGAGGAACACTATACAACGGTTTATGATATGTATCTGATAATGAACGCTGCCATTGATTACGCGCTGTTCAACGAAATTATCCAGATGGATTCCTACACAACCGTATACATGGACAAAAACGGAACTTCGAAGGAAATTACGGTAAACAACACAAATTATTATATCCGGGGAGAAGCCGAGGCGCCCGGCGGCATCACGGTGCTTGGCGGGAAAACAGGCTCCACAAGCGCTGCGGGCTCCTGCCTGATTCTGTTATCGAGAGATTCCTCCGGGAATCCCTACATCTCGGTAATCCTGCACGCTGACAGCAGGGATTTGCTGTATCCGCAAATGACAGATTTGTTGGAGGAAATAAACAATTAGCAGTTGTTTTTTACTATATTATC
>OFFG01001609.1_pt1 | contig 13077 bp, 7 predicted proteins | sample 1521331 | NCBI WGS metagenome assembly OFFG01 (sample SAMEA3504129, study PRJEB24116) | mouse gut metagenome | biome: mouse gut; feature: mouse-associated habitat; material: faeces | place: Denmark | collected 2011 | reverse complement strand
AGGAGTGCCTAGACCAGGGGTTCTCAACCTGTGGGTCGCGACCCCTTGGGAAGCATTGAATAGCTTTAAAAAACAAAAAATAGATACTTTAGTGTCTTTTTTTAATGATAAAAATTAATTTTTTAGCCACACTATAAATGGTGATAAAATATGTTTAACAATTATGAAATAAAAAGATATCAAAACGAAGAAGTACTTATAATCTATTTAGATATGAATACTGAATTTGCTAAATTAAGCAAAAGTATTAAAACTACAATTAATAAAGAAGTAGATGATTACATTAAAGATAAAAAAATAAAATTTAAAGGAACAGGTCATTCTTCATACCCAATTCAAATTAAGTAAAAACTGAGACAAATTAATTTGATACAGCATAATTCTTGTTGATAACAACACCATAGTCTTCGTAGAACTATGGCACTATTTCTCATATTATTTAATTAATAATACAAAAGAACAAGCTTTTTAAAGGCATAAAAATGGACAATATCACTACAATGATGGACAATATTTCGATTTCTCATAAATAAATGAAATAAATTGCCATTTATGCCCCCCAATTCTTCGCCTAATGCCATAGTTCTACGAAGACTACAGCATTAAAGTTAACGTATACTAATTACAAACCAGAAAGACTACAGTCTTTCACAAATAACATTATAACATGACCTGAAATACCCTTAGTCGCATTATTCAATTACATACTCTAAAAGAATGTGTAATCTTTATTTGTTAAATTAGATCTAATATGATCCTCTTTTGCTATACCATGCAAAAGCCTGCTTACATACAATCATCATTATTCAGTTGCAAATGAATAATTACTGATTGTACTAACGATACTTTGCACCTAGTATTAAACATAGTACATTAGACAATGAAAACCTCAAAAATTAATGTAACCTTATTCTATCTATTTACCGCATTTCTTTTCATAGGAGGACTTACAGCTTGTAATGATGACAACAGTTCTTCTGAAGATAATCCGTATTCCCCTGATAAACCGTTGGTTGTATCAAGCATAGGTCCCGAAAAAGGAGGAATAGGAACCCGTGTAGTGGTGAGTGGCTCCAACTTCGGAAACGATATATCCAAAGTAAAATTGTTTTTCAATCAAAAAGAGGCCTTGATCCTTAAAGTACAAAACAACGCTATCTATGCCATGGTCCCCAAACAACCCGGAGAACATTCTACCATCAAAGTTGCAGTAGAAGATGGAGTAAATTCAGACGGATCACCCAAATACAGGGAAGAAACGCTTAAAGATAAATTATTTAAATACAACATTAAAGCCACCGTTACTACTGTAGCCGGACAATTAGACGTGAAAACGGCTAAAGACGGCCCAGCTTTGGAAGGTTCATTCGGACGTCCCGTCATGCTGGCTGTCGATGATGAAGGGACTGTATTGATTGCTGACGATGGAGGCAAGATGGTTAGGATGCTTTCCATCCAGGACAACAAACTTAGCACTGTACTTTCCGGGATGCATGAGCCCTGGCAATGTTCATTCAATCTGGACTTTACAAATTATTATGTACTGGAAAGACGTACATCCATGCGCCCACTTCTTTTCTACGGATTGTATAAATCGAGCAACTGGCAGGAAGCTGAAGCTTATTATGATCAAAAAAACGACAAAGGTGACTACATCGCCGGAGCCATGGATTATTTTGGGCTGGCTGCCGACAATGACTATGTTTTCCTGTTATCCTCTTCAGGTAAACGCCTGATCCGTGTAAGCATTGCAACAAAAAAGGTAGAGCTGATCGGAGAGAATCTGAATATGGATTCATGGGCACACATCGCCTATAATAAGAAAAACGGATATCTCTATATCACTTCCGAAGCCTGGGGACGCCTCTATCGCCTGAATCCTTATCATACTCCTGCCGGACATTCTACTCCATGGATTACACAAAACGAGATAGAACATATCGTTGGAACAGGTAAAGGCGGGGCTAAAGAAGGAAACGGAAAAGCCGCACAACTCGGAGAGATCGAAGGAATGGCCGCCGACCAGGAAGGAAACGTCTATCTGGCAGACTACACCAACCATGTAATCTGGAAAGTAGATGAGGAGTTCAATGCAACCATCTTCGCCGGAGTTCCGGGAGAATCCGGATATAAAGACGGTAAACCCCAGGAAGCACTTTTCAATAAACCTTATGATGTAGCAGCTACCCCCGACGGTATCCTATATGTGGCCGACACCTACAATTATTTGATCCGTTGTATAGCTATTCAATAACCATAGATTAAAGTACATAAAAATGAAAAAATATATAGCATTGATCGTCTTGTTTTTGACGATGCTGCCGGCTTTTGCCTCAGCGCAAAAAACAATTAATATTCAGGGAGTAGTCACCGACTCTAATAATGAGACTCAGATCGGTGTAAACATATATCCGCGAAACGACCAGTCGCATGGAACCGTTACAGATATAGACGGCAAATACACCATTCAGGTCAAACCTGGCACAACGCTCGTTTTTTCTTATATCGGATTCAAAACACAAGAGATCAAAATCGGCACGGCCAAGGAACAAACAATCAATGTGGTACTGGATGCCGATGCACAGCAACTGGAAGAAGTCAGTATCGTAGGATATAGCACACAACGAAAAGTCAGCGTAGTCGGAGCCATTACAAGTATTAAACCGACGACATTGAATGTGGGCGGTGTAACTTCAGTCAGTAATGCGCTAGCCGGACGTGTAGCGGGGCTGATCGGCGTTCAGCAGAGTGGCGAACCGGGCAGCGATGTATCCGAATTTTGGATCCGGGGTATCAGTACATTCGGAGCCAATAGCAGTGCCTTAATACTGATAGACGGGATAGACCGCGGAAGTTCCAGCCTGAACGAACTGGCTCCCGAAGATATCGAGAGTTTCTCCGTTCTGAAAGATGCAACAGCAACTGCCGTATATGGTGCCAAAGGTGCGAATGGTGTGGTACTGATCAATACCAAACGCGGTGTTGAAGGAAAAGTTTCGATCAACGGCAGTGTTAAGACGATGATAGAAACACTACCCAGACTTCCCAACTATCTCAGAGCTTACGACTATGCCAGACTGGCCAACGAAGCCAAAGTAGTGAGAGGCGATAAATCGGTTTATTCTCCCGAGATTTTTGATATCATAAAATACAACATGGATCCGGACCTCTATCCGGATGTTAGCTGGCAGGATGAGATATTGAAAAAACGGACACTGGGTGTACAGGGCAATATCAATATTTCCGGCGGTAGCAAACTGGCCCGTTATTATATGAGTGCCTTTTACCGGACCAACGATGCCATTTACAAACAAACCGGCATGGAACGCTATCACTCGAATGTAAGACGTAATCAATATACTTTCAGAAGCAACATCGATGTCGATCTGACCAAAAGTACACTGATTAGTTTACTCTTATCCGCCAAATTGGTTGATATGAACCGTCCGGGCATGGGCACGACCAAAGAGATATGGGGTGCACAAGCATCCTTAACCCCGTTGACTGTTCCGGTACGCTATTCGAACGGACAGCTTCCCGCTTACGGAAAAGGAGACATGACCTCTCCTTCCGTATTGCTAAATGAAACCGGCTTCCTCACCGACCGTGATAATTCTATAGAATCTTTATTGAAAATAGAACAATCGCTAGATTTTATCACGAAAGGCTTAAAAGCGACGGCATCTCTGTCGTTCGACAACTACAACAATCATCTTACCAGCCGTACCAAAATGCCGGATCTGTATAAAGCGACTGATCGCAACTGGAATACCGGGGAACTGATGACACTCAAAACTGTTGTTGCCGAGCCAATGACTTTCAAAAGTACTTCGTACGGTATCCGTACGATTTATGTCGAAGGTAAAGTGGAATACAACCGGTTATTTGCCGAAAAGCACCGTATCGGCGGACTGTTCCTCTACAATCAAAAGGACTACCAACGCACGGATGCAGACGGTGAACTGGCATCTATCCCGCATCGTAATCAAGGGATAGCCGGACGCCTTACTTATTCTTATAATGATATCTACTTTGTAGAAGGTAACTTCGGATATAATGGTTCCGAAAATTTCCCGAAAGGAGAACGCTTCGGATTTTTCCCCTCAGCAGCTTTGGGGTATGTTATTTCCAACTATCCGTTGGTGAAAAAGAAATTACCGTTCATCACGACCCTAAAACTCCGCTATTCATACGGATTGGTAGGAAACGACCAGATCAGTAACGATGTCCGTTTTCCTTATCTTACAACCGTAAATATGAGTGCACCCGGATATGTCTTCGGCGACCAGTACCAAAATTCGGGAGGTGGAGTAACCGATGCCGTACTGGGTTCCACCGGCCTTGTCTGGGAAAAAGCGATCAAACAGAATTTCGGTATCGACCTTACCCTTTGGGAAGCGCTTGACATCACGGTAGATGCTTTTATCGACAAACGAAATAATATCTTCATGGAACGTGCCACACTGCCCGGAACCATCGGCGTAGGCACAAAACCCTGGGGAAACGTGGGCAAGATGAAGAGCTGGGGAGCAGACGGTACAGCCTCTTATACCCATCGTTTTGGTAATGTAGACGTTGAATTGCGCGGAAACTTCACACTGACAAGAGATAAGATCATCGATTACGACGAGGTACCTCCCCGCTACCCTTATCTGGCTAAAAAAGGAACCAGCTATGGTGTGACCCGTGGTTTAATCGCTCTGGGACTCTTCAAAGATGAAGAGGATGTTAAAAACAGTCCTACCCAATTCGGCAAAGTTCTCCCCGGAGACATTAAGTATCAGGACATAAATGGCGATGGCCGTATCGACGATTATGATATTGCTCCTATCGGTAATTCCAACATACCAAAAGTTCAGTACGGATTTGCGACCAGTGCCAAATGGAAAGGTTTCGACATCAGTGTATTTTTCAGAGGAGCAGCACAGGTTGATTATTTCATGGGAGGAAACGGATATTACCCGTTTGCCGGAGGTGTGACCGGCAACGTTCTTTCCATCGTGAACGATCAGAAAAATCGCTGGACACCGGCTTCTTACTCAGGAGACCCGTCGACAGAGAACCCTAACGCCCGTTTTCCCCGTCTTACCTACGGAGAAAATGTAAACAACAATCGGCCCTCTTCTTTCTGGCTTGCCGATGCAGGATATCTCCGTTTAAAAACTCTTGAAATAGGATATACGATCCCTAAAAAAATATTGTCGAAAATAAACATGAGCAATTTGCGTATATCTGTGCTCGGAGATAATTTATGTGTCTGGGATAAAGTAAAATTATGGGATCCCGAACAAGCAAGCGACAACGGTGCCGTTTATCCTATTACACGTTCTTATTCAATGGTCTTACAAGTCTCATTTTAATTCATCGAATCATGACAAGCAAAAAAATAAAAACAAGTCTATTTGCCTTCTTATTCGTTATCCTCAACAGTGCAGGAATTACTTTCCAATCGTGTAACTTTTTGGATATAGATCCGTATGTAGCCGATCTGTTCACCCTTGACACTGTGTTTGCAAAAAAAGAATATACACAGAAGTATCTGAATAACGTATATAGTTACCTGGTCGACTACGGTTCGCCAAGCGCATGGACAGACAATGCGCAACCCTGGGTTCTAATTAGCGATGAAGGTGTAGCAGGCTACAAGAGAAACAGACACAACTACAATTATTTCTGTAACAATGAAATGAAAGCGGAAGATCTGGACCACTTCGACTATTGGAATTATTTTTATGAAGGAATCCGCAAAGCCAATACTTTTATTCAAAGAGTAAATGAATGTCAGGAAGTAAGCGCTTTACAACGATCGGAATGGATCGGACAGGCGACATTCGTTAAAGCGATGATCTATTTTGAACTGATGCTGGCCTATGGTCCCGTCCCCATTGTTCCTGATACGCCTGTCGACTTCGACACACCTATCGACCAGATGATGGTCGAACGCAACACATGGGATGAATGCAGCGATTATGTATCTGCCTTGCTGGAAGAAGCAATCAAACTATTACCCACACAGGTCAGGGATAATTCAGAAATCGGCCAGGCAGTAAAGAATTCTGCACTGGCAGTACTGTCACGCCTGACGCTTTATACGGCCAGCCCGCTTTATAACGGTGAAAATTCAGAATTCAGCGATTTTATAAACAATGAGGGGATACCTTATCTCAATCCGGTAAAAGACATAAAAAAATGGGCTATCGCTGCTGCCAATGCTAAACGATTGGTCGACATCAAACCCAACGATCTCTATACTGTTCCCAAAATGGAGAATACTCCGACTTTCCCTGTACCGGCAGCCGAACAAGGTGATTTCCCGGATGGCGTAGGAGGTATCGATCCTTACCATTCTTACATAGATATGTTCAATGGCGAATGTGTATTAGCATCATCTAACCGGGAGATACTTTTTAGCCGCCAAAGTACGGGAATCAACGGCATGAATAAATATGCCGCCCCGGGTGTACTGAATGCCTGGAATGTATTCTTCGTACCGCAATCACTGGTCGATGCTTACTACATGGCCGACGGACGTACCATCAATAATGCAAGTGAAGCCTATCCTTATGAAGAAGGTTACACAAATACGGATCTGGTATTTTCCGGAGAGAAAAACAGTAATGGCTTTACGCTGCTGAGCGGAACTCATAAATGGTATGCGAATCGTGAAATGCGCTTTTATGCAACGATTGCCTTCAATAACTCCTACTTCCCCTCCACCTCAACTCCTCCCGACAAAGTGGACCAGCAGGATGGCAAAGTGGCCAAATATTTCAGCGACTCAAAAAGTGGACGGGACTATGCCCTGAACCGTCCTCAAGGTGAAGCCGAAGAATACCCGATGACCGGATATCTCTGCCGGAAATTCCTTCATTACGAAGATTCATGGATCAGCGGCGGAAGGCAGAAAACCAAATATTGTCCGGCCTACCGTATGGCCGAAGTATATTTAAATTATGTAGAGGCGATGAATGAACTGGATCAGGCATATACCATCAACGACATTACAGTGACACGCAACACAAGCGAAATGAAACGTTGTTTCAACCTGATCCGTTACCGGGCCGGATTACCGGGCATCACCGACGCCGATGTTGCCAATGTAGAAAGAATGAGGGAGTTGATTGCACGGGAACGTCAGATCGAATTTGCCTGGGAAGGACGTAGATATCACGACCTGCGACGTACTAAAAAAGCAATTATCTACGAGAACGCACCGGTTATGGGATGTGATGTAAGCGCAACAGAAGCAGAAAAGGATAAATTTTACAACATTATCCAGGTAAAAGAAAGAGACTGGATCTACAAGGTCTTTACCCGCAGACAGACTTTCTTCCCCATACCTAAAAGTGAAGTGGATAAAAATCCTAATCTGGACCAGATGCCCGGATTTTAATAACATGTTTTTAGACAAATACATTAATACAGTTTATTATGAAACCAGATAAATTAAAGCTCATATTATTTTCCCTGTCAGCCTTCATATTTTGGAGTTGTTCAAGTGAACCGGCTGATTTTGGTGAACAATATAAAAAAACACTCTATATCGTAAACAGCCGTGATATGCTCTACGTGGGTGAACATGCGTATGGAAGTGAAAACAATTCCATGTCATTTTCAATTTATTGCGCCTCTTCCGAACCTATCAAGTCCGACCTGACGGTTCAACTGGCAATCAACCCGAATGCGCTTGACTCGCTCAATAAAAAAAGTGCATTGGGGAACCCTCTATACATCGACAAAAAATTGTTACCGGAAGCAAATTACACATCGACGGATTTATCGGTGACCATTCCGGCAAATGCTCAATACGGAGTACTTCATATCCCCTTAAAGCCACAAGGGCTTGATCCCGACATCTCGTATGCCCTACCTCTCACAATCGTCTCAAACAGCGAAGGGTATGATGTGAACGAAGAATTGAAAACAATGGTTTACGAAGTTAAAATGGTCAACGGATTCTCTGGAAATTATGCGGGTAGTTCTATTGAGTTACCTAAAACAATCCGTTCGGTACAGCCAACCCTGAAAGCCATGTCTTCCAATTCTGTACGGATGCCTATCCATTCATTGTCCGGAGAAGCCAGATACATAAAAACCAATTTTATGCTTCTCACTATCGGCGCGGATAGCACATCTGTTACTATAAAACCCTGGCTGGATGCCCAAATAACTGATCTGGGTAAAAGTACTTACGATAAAACAAGACAAAGTTTCTATCTAAGATACAGTTACACAGATGCAGACGGCAAAACATTCGATATAGAAGAGAAAATAACGAATCTCGACGCTCCTGTAATCGATACGGAAGAATAAGGAAGATTGAAGAAAAAGGGCACATGCTATTCCGAAAAAGCATGCGCCCTTTCTAAAAAAAGCCTGCATCCCTTTGCAACATTTTTATTTATCTGTAACTTCGTATATTCTTCCACATAAGGGAAGTACGAAGTCGCATGAAAACACATTACAACGTTATCAACTATATTTTTCTCTTACTATTTTGCCTTAAAGCATCGGGGCAGGAACCGGACAGTGTACTCAATAAACTAACCCAGTTTATTCGTGCGACCGATCAGTTTTCCCAATATATTCCCCACGAAAAAGTCTACCTGCATTTCGATAACACCAGTTACTATCAGGGCGATAATATTTGGTTTACATGTTACGTCGTAACCTCCGAATTGCACCAGGCAACCGAACTGAGCAAAACCCTGTATGTCGAACTGCTCAATCCCGGAGGAGAAATAGTGGACAAGCGTGTCTTGAAAATAGAAGACGGCCGGTGCCATGGTGATTTCACGCTAGGCCAGCTTCCCTTCTATTCCGGATTTTATGAAGTCCGTGCCTACACGAAATATATGTTGAACTTCGGCGAAGACGTTATCTTCTCCCGGCTACTGCCCATATTTAACAAGCCCAAAGAAGAGGGAAACTTCGAAGAGAAAAACATGCTGAAATACGGATACGGCAAATACCCGAAGAAACGAGAGAAGCCTCAAAAAGACAAGAAAGTAACCCTGAAACTCTATCCGGAAGGAGGAAACCTGATCCACGGCATCACCTCACGGATTGCATTCGAAATAACCGATGCATTCGGTAACCCACTGGAAGCCTCCGGAAAGATCATCAATGAAGACAAAGAAGATATCTCCACCTTTTCAACAGTTCACGAAGGACGAGGTTTCTTCGACTATACACCTGACGAAAGCAAACGAAAAGCAATAGTCGACTACAACGGCAAACAATACCAATTTGATATGCCCAAGCCATTACCACAAGGATTCACCTTCCATGTGGACAACTTGTCTTCTCCTGACAGTCTCGAAATCTCCCTACAGAAAAATAAATATACTCCCGCCGAGAAACTGGGCCTGGTTTTTATCAGCAGAGGACAACTACATGGCTACAGCCTTATTAATGTCATCCATAATGAAACAATCCGGTTCAAAGTAGATAAAACAAACTTCCCGGCAGGTGTTGCACAAGCCATATTATTCAATTCCGATGGAGAAATACTTTGCGACCGCCTCCTATTCAACAACAAAGACAACCAATTTAGTATTCAGTCAAAAACCTCGAAAGAGACATACGAGCCTTACGAAGCAGTCGATATGGAATTTACCCTAACCGACCGGGAAGCCAATCCCGTACAAACGCCATTCTCCTTATCGGTGAGAGACGGCATGAACGAAGTTGCGTGGAATCATACTATCCTGACCGATCTACTGCTGATGTCCGAAATCAAAGGGTACGTCCGCAACCCGTCTTACTATTTCGAAGCGGACGACTCTACCCATCGCTCAGCTCTCGACCTTCTTATGATGGTGCAAGGCTGGCACCGTTATTCCTGGAAGCAGATGGCAGGTATAGAACCATTCGACTTGAAATACAGGCCGGAACAAGGTATCGAAATGCACGGCCAGGTAGTTTCATTTGTCAGGAAAATACCCAAACCGAATGTCACCGTCTCTTCCTTCCTGCTCAAAAGGGGCGAAGAGGAAAAGCCCGGCAATGCGTTCGATGTATTTGTTACAGACAGCCTGGGACGTTTCGCTTTCCGTACAGATATTACCGGGAAATGGAATATGATACTGGCTGTAAGCGAAAAAGGGAAAAAGAAAGACCACCGGATCATACTGGACAGGCTTTTCACTCCGGAACCTAAGAGATACCGCTATGCCGAGATGCAAGTGAATATCGCCGATAGAGCGGAAGGAGATAAAGAAGAAAAAACTGAGCTGGAAGAAGTTCCCGATATTCAGGAACCGGAAGAAGATATCAACGCCCTGCTGACTTCTTACGAAGATTCATTGGCCAAAGCGGGAAACAAAGAAAAAATCCTCCGCCTGGATGAAGTAACCGTTACCGCTAAAAAGAGATCACGTGAAAAGGATATCTACAACAACCGATCGAAATCTATCGCCTATTATGACGTTCAGTCAGAATGGGATGATATCACGGACCAGGGCAAATACATCGGAAAAGATATCCATGAACTGATGATTAATATGAATAATAATTTCAGAAAAGCCTTCTCCAGACAGGACGAATATCTGCAATACAAAGGCAGAATGCCTCTTTTTGTAATCAACTATGAACCGACGATGGCTACTGAAATGGATTACAACAAATACAAACTGATCCGGCTCGAAGCCATCAAGTCTATCTACATCAACGAGGATATCTCCACTATGTGTAAATATGCAGACCCAAGAATATCTCCGCTGGAAATAGATAAGATATATGGTTGTGTCGTTTTTGTTGAAACATACCCGGAAGACAAGATTCCGACAGATGCAGGTAAAGGGGTACGAAAAACCTGGCTGGAAGGTTACAGCCAGGTCAAAGAATTTTATAGTCCCGATTATTCAGTGCTTCCTCCCGAACCGGATTACCGACGCACTTTATACTGGAATCCCTCCGTTATTCCGGATGAAAAAGGCAAAGCCAGTATCCGGTTCTACAATAACAGCAGATGCCGGAAGTTCAAGGTAAGTGCCGAGACAATTACAGCAGATGGAATAATCGGGGTTTACAAGTAATCAATACAAGTATAACTGTTTCATTTTCTGGATATCGACTCCTAACGTTTCTGTCAGGAACTTAGTCATGGAGCCATACTTTTCGTCTATCTTATCATAGGCGGCATTCAGATATTTTTCATCGACAGTTACTAACGGGGCGATCTGAGGATAATATTTCAAATACGAATCATATTTACCCTTAATATATTCTTTACTAAGCAAATAATCCTTCATAATCGTCGCCTTATCCACATCGAGAGCCGACAGGATAAGCATGGTCGCAACCCCGGTACGATCTTTACCAGCTGAACAATGATAACTTAACGGTAAAGAATTTTCATCCTGAAGATATTTAAAGAACTCTTTGTATTTGGCCACATAATCATCATAACTGATCATTTCGATATACCCGTCAATCATGATCTGTGCAGTTTCTTCCTCACTAAGTCCCTTAGATATACTTCCGATAATTTCATCAGAAAATATATTACCGGCATTGATCTCTAAATTATAAGGATTCTTTACAGTAGAAGGCAATTTATCCGGAGCAGCCGGCATCATACCGCCAAATCCACCTTCTTTTTCTGTTGCAGTACGAAAATCGACAACGGTTTTCAGTCCCGTACTTGCCAGATATGTCAGGTCGGCATCAGTCATCTTATTCATTTCGTCCGTACGGAACAATTTTCCCCAACGAACAAACTTCCCCTCTTTATTTTTTATACCGCCCAAATCCCTGAAGTTATACGCAGTGACCGGCAACAATCTTTCTGCCAATAAAGCCTGACCTTCAGCCGTCTTAAACAAGAATACGGATCTTTTTCCGGCATCAACGCTCAAATCGAAAGAGCCTTTTCCGTCACCGGTCAGACAAGGTGTATTCATATCGATATCTTCAGCTGTAGAACCGGCATATAATTCCCAGGCTTTATCGGTATCCACACTCAGCACAGCCTTTTTCGTCTCTTTATCACGGGTAATCCCAGCATCTTCGCTTATATCCTTACCCGAATATCCAACAGTCGTTTTCTCATCATCGTCCCCACAAGAAACAAATACTCCGGAGGCACAAAATAGTAGCAATAAACAGCTAAACAAATTCTTCTTCATAACACGCTTTTACTCATTAATAAATATTTTAAAAGGCGCGCAAGATACAGGTTTAAAACCAATTACACAAAAACAGAACCGGTTTTAGCCCCATAAATGAAATTTAGAATATCGTTTATTTATTTTGGAATATAAAAAAAGGTAACCTCGTTTGTCATCTTATTTTATCAATGCAAAGCATTCATTAAATTGCAATATAATTGATTTCTGGTCAATCAGTATTTCCATATTCCTTAATTTTCTCCTCACAAATCCGCATTGTAATATCTCGAAGCATTTCCACCTTTGGTATAAGTGCATCAATATCTTCTTTTGTGACTACAAAATGAGGATTATAGCGGGCATCCACATAGGCAGCTTTTAATAGTTTAAAAAATCGTTTCTCTTCGGAGGTGTTTTGAGGAAATACATTATTCAGATCATCGGAATAACGTCTTACAGAAGATATTAATTTGGAAAGGTTATGCTGTTTACTGTTTCGTAGTGTATGTGTTAAACGGATAGCATAGTAATAATTTTCACAGGATTGATGAAGAAAAAAAGATGCCTCTTTATAATCTGTCTCTTTGTCAGCCATTATTGCATACTTTAAAAAGTTATTTGCTCTCACACACTTTTCATCAAAATACTCTTGTGCCTGCTCTCTGATCTCTTCAAAGTTTAATTTCCGACGACGAGATAATTTATATCTCCCACTATCATAAAGAATAATTCCTTCCTGCTTTATTTGTGTATAGAAATACCGCCCCTCTTCAATGAACTTATTAAGCTGCTTAATATCATCATTGATAAACTCAACAGGGGTATCGCGGTCAAAATCTTTTCCGGCAAAGAAGATATCTTCTACGTTATCCAAGATGGTTTCCGCCTTTTTACTGTTTATTCCGCTTGTTATCACGTAGATGTCATAATCTGATATTTTAACGGTAGGAATACCGCCGTCTTC